>Ga0307515_10008734_pt1 | contig 19689 bp, 12 predicted proteins | sample 17_EM_MG_FD_194513 | JGI IMG/M metagenome (GOLD analysis project Ga0307515, IMG submission 194513) | Populus trichocarpa ectomycorrhiza microbial communities from riparian zone in the Pacific Northwest, United States - 17_EM | ecosystem: Host-associated > Plants > Roots > Unclassified | place... | reverse complement strand
GATACTGGTGAAAAAGTCATCGGTGATAAAATAGCTATTAATAAAAATAACGACCAATCAAGGAGACTCGATACATAATCATCTTTATTGATAATCATCTATGAAAATGTTGGCCTAAAATAATACAAGTTCTTTATTGGCAAGAAAAAAAATGATCTAGGTGCAAGGTTCAGTTGGTCGAGAAAACTTCCATAAGAGATGAGAGAGTTAGATTAAGTAAGCTTTCTTCTATTTATGAGCTCGGTTGACTCTTTTTGAACAGGTTTGGTTTGACTTTTCCCCCCATCATGAGTGAATAAATTGTCATAACCATGAAGGGGGAGATTTTGTGTGAATGACTCAATATATTAAAATGTGCACAAAAATAATAACAAATGAATAAATAATTAAAGTTGGATGCGTAGTCAACTTGGATGGTGGGGTGACATTTGAAATGCCCCTGGCTGGTAGCCTGGTGCAAGAAATGGTCTATTGCTGATCATAATTGCTCATTTTTTATTTAATAATAAAATTTTAGTCACATAAATATTTTTCAAAATAAGAAAAATAGAGAAAACATATTATAATCTTTATTGCCAAAATAAATCTGTCTTTAAGACAACAATAACCGATAAATAAATAAAAATCGAATTAGTTCCGAAATTCGGAAGAGAAGCTAGGATTGCCAATGCTGTAGAGGGAGTGCATGACCGTTTATATTAATAAGGGGCCACGTATTAAATGTTTTTAAGAACCGACCAGAGCTTATGATTTCGAGTATAATTAATAGAATACAAGCAAGACATGGCTTATTGATTACTCCAACACAACTAATTATTCTCATAATACATTTTGGACATAGCAGAGCTTAGGATAGGAATCGAGCGATCACCACCTGCAAGTGGCTAGCTAACACACCTCCATGTGTGACATCATTTAATTACGAGTCAATTTTATTTTCCCTAGGAAGAAGTCAATCTCATGATCTGAACTGTGCTGAGGACGTAAACAGGGGGTAAAATCAACTCGTTTATTACTATATTATTTATTATTGCGGTTCAACGCTAGTTTTTGATTTTAAATTTGTTTTTCTGAGGTTTCAACTGATTATTTTGATGTATTATGTGATAAAAATTAAAAAAAATATTATTTTAATATATTTTAAAATAAAAAAACATTTTAAAAAGTAATTTTTATTAAACAAGAGTCCCTACATGTCATCGCTGGATTCATCATCATCTAATAAATTGTAATGTGCATCTCTTTCTTGACTATGATTGATACCTCTCTTTTTTTTTTCCCTTCATTATCGATTTAAGAGACGAAAAATATTTTATTTTAGTTTGTGGTCAGATGGGCGGTCTCGTAAGATTTGGATTAGATAATCGAGGTTAATTGTCTTCCAAGCGTGAATCCTCCAAGCTCTGAAGCTGAGATTCTAAACTTTATTAATATTATAGTCTGATTTTTGTCCTTTGAGCGGACACACAGAGGGAACTGGACAAAAAGACTAAGCATATACCATTTGCAACTAGCCCGCCTTGGCAGAAGACGTACATTTTCAACTAAATTGCTCTTATTTTGGGAAGGATTGTGTAGATTCTCATGTTTTGCCTTTTCATAGCTGAATCGTTTGCGGAAAGGAGGATTCATACTGACAACTTCCTCCACCACCTTGATTTTTCCCAAGTCAAAACCAATTAGTTCACATACTTCACTTCTGTATAACTTGTTTGTATAATTAGTTTTCTTTCCTTCTTTATTATTAACCTGATAACCCGTCAACTTAGATTAGACAAGTGAATAACCTAGATGTTTTTATTAAAAAAAAAATAACATTATTTCAGAGTTTTTGTTTTTTTTATAGAAAAAATTGATTAATCCACCCAAATTGTTATCCTGAATTTAGTGATTTCCTGTTGGGGTTTATATTTCGCATATCAAAATAAAAACAAAAGTAGGCACAAGATAAGACAGCAATATTAGACAGCTTAATTAAACAGAAATTCACATAACAGAAGTAAAAATCTTACATAGATGGCCTGGATATACTTTTCCAGTCCTCTGCTTATCCTGTACAGTAGTACATGATTAAACATAGGATAAGACATAACTCAACCTTAAAGGCTTAAACCCACAGCTCACCTTACCACACACACACCTGACAAGCTCTAATTATCGAAACAAGAACACAATTCTACATAGACTTGATTTAAAACTGATTCAAAACAATCATCCTCGATGGGCTAAGAAGGTGATAAGATCCATAATTCTTGGCAAAGCTACATCCGCGATGAATCTTGTTATCAATACCAGTGTCCTCCATAGCCATCAACACTTTGTAGAAGATATCAACGTTGCAGGGTAGTGTTAGAGGGCCTTCAGGGTTGTAACCATACTCAGACTCTGCTTCTTCAAGCAGAATCTTGAATAGTGGGTGGTTTGCATACTCTGTCTTGATCACAAACCTTTGTTTCTGGGGTCCAACGTAGACTGAGAAGCAACCTTCAGGAGCTACGCGTGATTTCCTGGAATGTTTTTGATCATGGTCGTCTTCAAGTGAAACTTTAATATGCGGGCATGATTTGCTCTTTGGTGTTAAAGAACGTTCCAGTCTTGACGTTCTCTTGCTTCCCCTGCCAAACGATATGCATCTCTCCCATGTCTTGATGATCAGATTACCTTTGAACTTTCCTTTCCCCTTGCTCACATCCATTCAAAAATATATGTTTATGATGACACGAAATACACAAAATTTGTACGGCAAGAACTAATTAAATATAGCTAAAGAAAAGTATTGATATATATTGTTGGACTTAGCAGCACATACCACCTCCTCAATCCTTATAATTGAAAACAAGGTAAAAGAATTGGTGATTTGGGTATGGAGTTTCTACTTAACTAAGAAGAAAATGAGAAAGAATGCTTTGATCATATGTTAATCAGATGTACAGTGGATTCAGGTTAACCTCTGTCATAAACCAAATAAACCATGACCTTCATCCTTGGCATCATTGAGTTACTCATATCTACTAAACAAAGAGAAGAAGTGGTCGTGCAAATTAAAGGAAAACAAACAGCTAGAAATTGTTTTGACAACAAAGTGAAACAGAAAGATGATTCAAGATAAAATATTAGACATAACTGGAGTATATCTCAAGAATTGGGGGAGGGATGAAGAGGGTGATGGAAGAGGGCAAATCAAGGAACCAGAACAGATCGAGTCTCACAAGATGTTCTCTCACTTGCGTCTTCAAGGGGTCAATCTCGGCATGGAACGATTATAACTAGCTCTGTCCTAGTTCATATATAAAGCCCACAAATGGACATAAAATATTGTTGAAGATGCCCTCTTGTCAACGCAAGAAAGGTCTATTTCTGTTACCTCTCTATCTTTGGCCTTTTGTGGGTTTCTCTTTCTTTTCTTTTCTTTGTGAGAGATTTGGCTTCCGGGATCCCTAAAATGACAAGAAGTGGCTAGTTTCTGTGAATTGAGAAATTTACAGACAAGTGGACAGCCAGGTTTTACTTTTTGTTATCATGGCTGTAAAATATTATTTTTATAGATTTCTTCTTAGATCACCTGCTAGAACTGTTTTTGGATCGACGTTGCTAGTGGTATATATTATATATGATATATATACTTTTTGTTTTTTTCAACGAGGAATTAATCTCTAGCTAGCTAAATACTGCTGACAACTATATAATTCGCGGACCCAGTATTGGTGAAATGATAAGAACCTGCAATCATGTACATTTCAAAATCTATGTATTGTTCGAAATTGCATATTAAAAGATAATAAATAACTCATTAATTCCCACAGGATCATTTTATATCAAAATAGCTAACAAGTTTATTTTTAAGAAATTCATCAAATCAAGGGTTTCTTTTCTTTTTTTTTAATCTTTGGGAGGGAGACGGGCGGCCATCACCCAAAGATGGAGTTAGGAATTTTAGTTTGATATGACCAAAATCAAATAAATTTTTTTAGAAAAACTAAAATTTAATTATTTTTTTATTTTTAAAATTAAAAATCTAATTTATGGAAGAAGAGGTGCTAGAAAAAAAATAAAAAATTCTTGCCCCTGCCCCTGCTCCTGCCGCCACCAGTCCCCTAACTCCGCCTCTACTCAAAAGTCAAACCTCTCTCTCCCTAAAATACAAACCTCAATCGTATAATAATAAATTTGAGTTTTGCTTGCACGTGACTTAGGAGGAGTTAAGAGAGCCAGGAAAAAGAATTTCCATTTCATAATCTGACCAGAACAATTCATGGTATAATTAAATTTTTGCATATGTTTCACAACCATCACAGTATTCGTGGAAGATTCATGGAAGCTAGCTACTGCGTGCTAACCAATATAGGCCGCCATCACTGCTCAAAAAACACAGAAAAACATGGGCCGACAACAAAATCATGGACGCTTCATTTTTCCCCTCGAACAGTTATATTATTTGAGTAAATTAAAAATAGGATGCGTGTTTTTTTTAAAAAAACAATTATGCATGTACTTGTAAATTTATTTCAAAACCAGACTATCCTTGTACTTGTAAGTACCTTAAAAACGTAAAGACACACGTATTTGCGTTATCTTTGATAAGGAACTCAGTTTGATCCATCAATTAAACCAAATATATATATATATATATATATATATATATATATATATATATATGATTCTTCCCAGATTTTATTACAGCAGCGCTGATAATTTAAAAGAAATTCAATGCAGCGACAGGAGAAACTCATTGAGAATAGTGTCGGAAATCTTAACAAGCTTTTTCATTCAAGGATGCGTATTTTATGAGGTGAAAAAAAAAGGTTACTCTATAACAACTTTCTCAAAGTTTGCTTACATCCTTTCAGGGAAGAATTAGATAAAGATTGGCATCGTAAACATGATCGATGAAGAATATATAGCTCATCGAGCTAGGTTAAAAAAATATAAAAAAAATGAGTATAAATATCAGTATTATCTCTTTAATTTTGTGTTTTTTTTATCTTTATATATACTTATTCCTCAGCAAAAAAGATATAAAAACCCTTACAGAATAGTATCCAATTAAGACGGCTAAGGTTGGTGCTAAGAAATATATATGTTGCAAGCCACTTTTCTGATTTCTAAATGGTGGATGGCACAAGCTCAAGATTTTATAAAGATTATTGGGGGAGAGCTTAATTAAAAATGGAAGATAAACTTATTGTTTGTGAGATTATTGACAAGCTATCAGCCTATCACATACTTGAAAGGAGTTTCAAAAGACTATAAGCCATAAATAAAAAAGAAAGGTTCTTAGAGACACTCATTACTCACGTTTGAGTGGGGAAAGAGTAGAGGACAAGATCTAATCATGAAACAAGACAGCTATGGACAATAAATCTAATTTTTGAAAATAAAAACTTATCTAAAAATAAATAATATATAGCCCAAAAATACCATATGGAAGCATAGGAAGAAAAAACATAAGAAGAAAAATTGGTAGACGTCCATAATATATATAACAATGAAAATAGGAATCAATTAAGTATAAAATAACCATGCACGATTTTAATGGATATTTTATTTGTGACAAGAGTGGATATATTGCTGGAGTTTTTAATTTTTGTTTTTGTGAACCTAAAGCTTAGGCCAACATAACAAATAAGCCATTTGTGATGATGATAACAAATTAAAAAAATTACTCTTAACATTTTATAATTTAGTTAAAATTACACTAATTTATTAAGTTTTAGAAAATTATACTTTGCATCATTATTCAACATAAATTTTTAAATTAAACAAAACGATCAAATTAATTACCATTATTATAATATATCACAAAGTCAAACAAAAAACAAAAACATAATTTTTTCTCTTCCAAACATAATTTCTCTCTCTTCAAGGCCCCAAATTAAAGCTCAGGAAGAATTCTAATTTTTCAATCATCCTTTTGATTCTCCATCCCTTGATTTATTTATTTTTAGTTAAATTTTGTTTTTAGATTCATTCTTTAATATTGGATTGATTGATAATTGGGTCTAATAATTTTTTTATTTGCTTTCTATAGAGTTATTAAGGTCTTATGATCTAAGTAATGGATTTGAAATGTCAACTCAAGTTGATCTAAGTCAATCTAATAAATTATCGTTTTAATATTTTAAAAAAGATATTATCTTAATTTTTTTAGTCAAATTATATTTTTATTTGTCATCTGAAAGTTTTTTAGACATATCAAGTCGATTAAGTTACATTACATCAATCTTTATATATTTTAATTTGTTTTGTTAAAAAACCAACACCTTTTATCTCTAAAAGACAATAATCTAGTTTCCTCTGTAAAATTTTATTGTACTAGCACGAATGGAGGTGTAATGGGTCTTGGCCATATAAATTTTATCCAGTTTCCTCTGACAGTAAATAAATGCTATCTAAAACTTAAAATAAATATGAAATTCCTAAGAAGAAAACTCTCTCATAATTCAACTCTATTCCCATATTCACCAGAAGTTATCTGCAAGAATTTGTTTCTGTATACATGGTCTATTAAAACCTTCCCGTCCTTTGAGAGCTAAGAACACCATAAGGTTCCCTCGGCAATCGGCACATGAGTTCTTCTTCTTTTCTTTTTTTAATTTTTTTTTTGTTGTGAAAATCGGGGCACAAATGGGTTACTCAGCACACCTATATGCAAGCTTTTATTTCCTATGCTTTTATTTCAACTAGCTAGGTATGCGACCACTCACCCCTTCTGCAATCATCATTTTAGTTTACTTTAAGGAATGGAATTTAATGCAAATCACTAAGATGACATCAAGTAATTATATTCAATTAGTACAATATTGAATGTTTCAAAATAAGTGTTTGTTCTAAAAAATAAAAAGGTCGTGCAATATTAATATCATACGTTGTAACTCTGACCCAAGATTTTATACTGATATTATTAATATTTATTTCGTTTTAATAATAATAACATCTATTAATATTGTTTGTTTTTGTGTTTAGAATTGTATTTAGATATATTTTAAAAATATATTTAATTTAAAAAAAATATTAAAAAAACATTTTTAGTGTTTTTTAATGACTTTAATATATTGATATAAATAAAAATAATAATTTTAATATATCTTTGAATAAAAATATTTTTAAAAAGATGCAATAATTCCAAGCACATATAGTGGAGAAGCACTGCTCCTAGAAGCATCAAATAATTTCAAAATGTTAGTGGTCAATTCATTAATTGCGGATTATGTATGCAATGACGGACGGTCCATGGTTGTAAGAAAAATGGCCATCAGACGTCATCTGGCCGGTGGAGTTTGGGTAGTCTCTAGCTAGTTGAATTTAGACTACTAGTATTTTATTTTATTTTTTGTCTGCACGTAAGGCTATTTTTAAGAGCCATTTTTTTAAAAAAATTTTATAGCTATTAAAACAAATACCTTAAAAAAGAGTTTTAAGGGTTTAAATTCTAGAGTAAAAAGTATATTTATTCAGTCAAAAAATTTTCTTCTTATTTATGTATTTTTTTAATTTAACATATCTATATTTTTTTTATCAACAACATGGTTTTTTTAATAGAAATTTAAAGCAATTAAAATAAAAATTTATAAGAATTCAAATAACTTAAATTTAAGAGAAGAAATATGTATTTATTTAGACGAAACTCCCTTTTTGTTATTCAATTTTTTTTTTTTTTTACGAACAATGCTTCTTCTTTTTTATTAGAAGCTAAGTTTTTTAAACAAGAATTTATCATGCTCTTCAACCAAAAAAACTAATGTCCCGAATACTATCACGTGATTGTATAAAAAAATAAATAATTCAAGTTTGATATAAAAATATTCATAAAATAATTATTGAAAATAAGCTCTAATCTTAATTGAAAAATGTTATAATCAATTTTTTTTTAAATTATTATTAAGTAAAAAAAAAGTGCAAAAACCATTAAAAAGACACGTAAATTTATGCTTTCAGGCCCATGCATGATTGGCCCAAAATAAAAAAGCCCAAGTGTGGGAGATCTAGAGGGCCGAAGGGCCAAGTACGCATGCTCGATTTTGTTTTTCTTAATAGGTACAAACAACGTGTCACTTAAATATTTTTTTATCATTGAAAAAATAGGTTTCGGGTTTTTGAATATTTTAAACTTAATTTTCAACTTGTTTTCATTTAAAAACACCCTAAAATATAATAAAAATCTCAATAACCCCATATCCAATATCTAAACACCCTCCAATTACTCTAGAAAATAAAAATTAAACTAATAAAAAATATTTTAGGCTCTCAATCTACTTCTTACAACATAGTTAAAGGACAAAATCACCTAAATTGAACTCCTATCTCTAAAACAAATTTATTAACACAAAAATTAACCTTTTATGGTTGGTCAGAATGTGATAAACCAAAAATTCTCTCTCTTTTTATTTTTTTTTCCAATGATTTTCTCTCTCCCCTCACAAGACTCAATGATTGAAATGTGATGACAATAAAGTACAAGGGCTAAAACATAAAACCATAAAATTACAGGGTCCAAATATATATAAAAAAAAACTTCAAGGAGAAATTCATTGGTCCTCTGCAATGCTGTCCACAATAACTGAGTGTAGGAAAAATAATAAGATGTATGTTAAAAGACATAGATAAATTAGTTTATTTTATAATATGATATGTTTTTATGGAATGCAATTTGGCAATGGCCAGGTCCCCACAGGAAAGCTTTCTTATGGCTCATGAACAATGATAAGCTCTTAACGAATGATCAAAGAAGCAGAAGAAAGCTTTCAATGGAGGCCAATTGTACTTTGTGTTTGTCTGAGTTCGAGTCAACCATTCACGTGCTACGAGATAAATTCTTATGGAAAAAGAATTCTGGGATAAATTCTTCAATGTAGAATCCGAGGATTGCTTTCAATGGTCAGGCTATTATTTTTTGTGATGCTTGCTGGTTTTAATGGAGATGGTGCAATGATAAGGTGTTTGATCCCCGTGCAGTTCCATATTAATCAGAATCATATGGTTCGTCTTATCTGCAACTACACCGCAGAAATAAAGTCAGCATGGAAGGGGGATTTCAATTCCCTTTTTTGTAGAGCTGTTACCGAGGCTTATGAGGAGATTCAGTGGGAAGATTCGTAGCTGGGTTTGCTGCTGGAATTGGTGCCTGTAATGCTCTTAAGGCTGAGCTTTGGGCTGTCAGGTACGGTTTGGATCTGACTGGGAGTTTGGGGGCAAGATTTCTAAACTTAAAGGTTGATAGTCAAGTGCTTAAGCTTATTCTATTCAAGGATCAAGTGGATCTGGGGCCAAATCTGTGCTCGGCCCTTGGGCCCTTTGTAAAAAAAAAGGTGTTGAAGTACCCTTGTATTACCGTTGCAGAATTCCCACGCTGCCTTCTCAGAGTTACTGTTCCTGGTAATCCAACACAGTCAAATTCAGCACCAATCTGAATCCCTAGTAATCCAACGCAGCCACCGTGGAGAGTTACTCTTCCTGCAAATGATCTGTTGTCAGTTCTGATAGCCAAGAATAGGAAAATGAAAAGACATGAACTGGCCATGGAAAAAAAGTTGATGTGTAGGCTGGATATCCAAAACGATGGATTGAGGTGTAAAGCGAACAGCCTATCCTGCGAAAAAAGTTTTAAGTCGAAATGGATTCCAAAGTTGAGTAACAAAAAGAGAATGGCATTTGGGTAGAAGGTGATGATAAGCAACCCAACAAATCTTTTATTTGGTTGATCGCAGAATCATCTCTGGTGTTTCCTTTGAACTGGACATCATAAACGTGTGAAATAAAGTTTCACGCAAAATAAGTTTTGTTGTTATTCATTTGTTTACTATAGAAAAAGAAGAAGAAAACAAAGAACATGTCATATTTTAAATTGGCTTTAATCACAACAAATAGCATCGCATCCAAAACAATCCTATCAACTAGTAAAAGAGAATCTTATCGTCTAATTATTGGCCATTACCGAACCAGTTACCTCTGCATGGGAAGACAATGAGAATCTCTCCATCCTCCACTGATCCTGGCGAATCCTGCTCCTGATTGTGATTGTCTTCAGTAAGAACAATATTGGCCGGAGCAGCAACATCAGCTCTTGCTGAGCTGAAAAGAAACAAAATTTCTGCTTGCAGTGGACCATCAAATAAATGATTGATGTGGATGACTTGGAGATATCCCATTAATACATGCTACTGCGTTTTAAAAAGAGAAGAAAAGAGACAGTGGAGGGTTTCTATATATATAAAAAAGATTTGTATTGTTAAATGGTATTTTTGAGAGAAATTACTCTGCAAATCAGAAGGTATTTCCTTGTTTTTTATTAGTTTTTAGCAATTAAATTCTATTTGTAATTCAAATCAATTACATTATCTGCGGAGCAGCGCAGAATCCCAACACAAAACAAAACAAAAGTATATTGTATAACTTTCTACTCAAATTGAAAGCTATTAAGTTAAAAGAAACAGTCGTAACCCAGGAAACACAAATCTGTAACAGTTAACAAAAACCCAGATCCCCGGCCATTCAAGAAAAAGTAAAAATTATGAGAAACTATTCAGCAAAAATTAGAAAGACAAAAACAAAAGCAAGGCTAGAAATAATCTGATGGGCTTTTCAATCTTTAGATCCAAAACCCTTTACTGTAATGGAGTAATGAAAACTTGTTTCAAGAGAAAATGAGAATTTTAATGTGGTAACAAACAAAGAAATATCATTGTTTTGTGTGTATATATAAACACAACGACACAATCCAAATTCAAGATGTATAATATAAGTCAGGGTCAAAGTTTATTGTTATCTTGCAAAAGAAAAGAAATAATGTGGAATATAATGAATAAGAGCTGAGAGGTTAAAGGCAACGGTCACAAATTCATCCAGATTTTAATCCGTGTTGTTGGTTGATTTGAGTTTTTGTATCATGTTGTAAATTAATTTTAATTTTTAAATGAGTAATGTCGATTAACTTTATTTTATTTTTTTTAAGCTAATATTAGTTTAGGTTTTAAGTTAACCAAGTCTTATTTAGTATTTACCAAGTACAAAATAAGATAAATTATTTAGTCCAGTTTAAAGTACACCAATCACAAAATAATATAATTTTTTGTTTAATCCAGTCCAATTCATTCAATATTGTCCAACATACCAAATATTATTTTATTATATTAATTATTAACTAAAATTTATAGTAACATAGATTCATATTTATTAAAAAAAAAAAAACTATTAGATATTACCATGATGGACTATTCGACTAATATGAATGATAATGTCAAAATAATAAAATATTTAATTTAAAAGGAAAGGAAAGGGTATGCTTGGCGGTTATTTTGTCCTTTCAGCCTCAGGTATCGAACCATTTCTTTACCGGCAAAACATGTGCGAATCCCTGGATAAACATTAAGAGAGGGTGAGAAACGGAGAGTCGCACCACTCTTGTGTCTCACAACTCACATACAGAAGTTTGTCTCCCTCCCGAACTCCCTCTCCTACAATTCCTCTCGGATTCATCTTGACAAAACCCTTAAAACCAACAAAAAGTACTCTCAAAGTCATATAATTTGGTTTCAAGAATCAAGCAAGAAATTCTTGAACCTTGTTTGACCAAACAGTGCTGCTTCTCCATCAAGACAAGACTGCATTAACAACCCCAATATTTTTACATCAAGTTATTTGAGTTTTCTAGTGGTGGGAGTACTTCAAGCCTTCATTCTGATAGTCTTGACGATATGGACGTCGACAATTCCTTTCTTGAACAACAAGGTAGGAGTACCGCTGCTAAACGTAGCAGTGACTCCTTGAATGATTGTGACAGTAATGGTCATAGCTTTTTGAAGAAGAAACCGAAACAAGAGAGAGATTTAGGTTTCGCTGTGCCTGATCGTGGATGTCTTGCTCCTGTTCCTCTTAGAACGGCACCCCCACCATTAACATACAATGATCATCAAGAAGGCCATGTCGGTGCTGGTAACAACAACAAGAACAACAATAACAAGGATAATCAAGTGGCTGCTGTTCCGGTTGTACGTGGTTGTAAGCAGTTTTGGAAAGCAGGGGATTATGAGGGAGGCAGCGTTGCTGACTCATCTGCTGATCATTCTGGTGGTTCTATAGTCCATGCTACTCTAATTAATTTGTGGCTTAGTTTTGCTTGTTTTGTTTGCAATATTTGTGAGCATGTCATTCTAGTTGTGTTATTGTTTGTAATAGCTACTTAATTCCTGTTTACAAGAACAGTGGGCATGCAATGCCCTTTTTAGTTTGTTTTTTGAGTTCTTTCATAATTCGCTGGCATTGGAAAGTCACTTCCTTTACGTCCATTTTATAGAGGCCACAAAATTAAGGAATATGCATTTTGTACTTCTATATTTTCTAATCAATATATTGATATCCGTATAGTTGGCATGGATCATGTCAGGGTGCACCCCAAGTTCTTGCATTCAAACGCAACCAGCCATAAATGGGCACTGGGAGGTAATTAGTGGTCGTTGAATTGTACTAATATCTATGTGTGTGTATGTTTGCTTAGCTCGAATAGGTGAGTTTTATTCATCTGGGTTCTTATTTGCAGCTTTTGCTGAACTCCTAGACAATGCTGTAGATGAGGTATTTGTTGCTCTTGCATAGTTTCAACGAAAATTTTCTTTTCGTTTCTTTTTCTTGACTGCTGACGATTTTGTTTAGGTTGGTCATGGAGCTTCTTGTGTAAGCATAGATGTTCTGAATAACAGCAAAGATTTCTCTAAGATGTTGCTAGTTGAAGGTATGTATCTCTATAATTGTTCTGTGCTGATATCTTGTCAGTTCTGTATTTGACGGGCTTGGTGCATACCAAGTGGTAATGAATTCGGATGCAAATCCCCCTAAGAATTTCTGAAATAAAAGAGTTATTCCTGTTAAGAAGCTCAACTACTCAAGACCCTTCAAGTGAAAAAGAAAAAAATTGAAGTTCAATTGAGTATTTTGTACAGATTCCAGAGCACACAAGAAAGGGCTTCTCGTTGTGCGATGAATTAATGAGGAAATATTACACATGCCTATTTATTGTGTGACTGGTTTCCAATCTTTGCTTATGTTGATTACAGATAACGGTGGTGGGATGACTCCTGACAGGATGCGGGCATGCATGTCTCTTGGATACTCTGCCAAAAGCAAAATGGCTAATACTATTGGTCAATGTAAGCCATTTAATCAAATAATAAGCTCTTACTGAAACTCTGGAATATGCCATTTAATCAAACTTTTGTTTTATATTATTCAGATGGAAATGGCTTCAAAACTAGTACAATGAGGCTTGGGGCAGATGTGATTGTGTTTTCTCGCTGTCGGGGGAAGGATGGAAACAGGTTTTTTCATAACTCTCATTTGGCCAAAGTGTTCATTTCGATCATTGACATGCTTGTTTGATGTGCCGATATAACAATTCTGGCTTGTTAATGTCAATTTTCACCTCGAACAGAAACAAAAATTTTCACTCTGTATATTGGTCATGGGCCATTCAGCGACCGATAATGCAATTTTCTTTCTTTGTAGTGTAACACAAAGTATCGGACTGCTGTCCTACACATTTTTAACAGCCACTGGAAAGGAAGATATAGTGGTTCCAATGGTAAGACCTTGATGCTTTGATGCTTGAACCAGATATGAGATGATTATACAATTGAAGAAGTTTGTTATTTGAGGAATTAAGTAAATTGTGGGTCAACAGACAACACTCTTGGAATTCTCTTTTGAGCAATTAAAAAGAATGAAAGTAGGGAAGGATCTGTGTGGTGAAGAAATGATGGAATGTTATTCAGATAGGAGATATAAGAGATTGAGAAAAAGTAATGGACAGCCAATGTTATCCTCTAGTGTCTAACCATAATTAAAATTTCCACTGGACATTTTGTTTTGGATATAGTTTTTGACATGCATGTTTTACGATTAATTTGTCATACTATTCTCCTGAAAAAAATTAACATTTTCCTGTTGAAATTTCAAGATTGACTTTGAGAAAGGAGGACGTGGCTGGAACAAGAAAATACGCTCTTCTTCGAATGATTGGGATATGAATTTAAAAACCATATCGCGGTGGTCGCCATTTGCAAGTGAGGAAGAACTTCTGCAGCAGGTAAGTTTCATGTTAAATCCTTCTCTTGTTTGTACCCGTCTAAGGCTTGATGGAGACTATGTCATATTTCTCCATTCAGCGCTACTTTTCATTCACTTGCTCTTTTCATTCTCACAAACATGAATTTATTTGAAAAGGGAAGAAGATTAAAGGGAAAAAAGGACCAATCATCATATGTAGTTTAGAAAATAGAGACAGATTGTGGACTTTTTTTCATGCACATTAACGTATTATATTGCATTTGAGATATTCCATCCAGAATTCGTAAGACAGGACAAAATAGCTTTAAGTATTTTCCAAAAGCTGGAGTGTATGCCCGCTAGGAATTTCTCAGGTTAGGACCTGAGAAGATCTTTCAAATACCATGCCAATGCTTGGGAAAATAGAGGTTAAAGATATATATTGGTCTTAAAATACTATCTTATAGTCCTTGCTTGCTGATTTCCCCTGTATGGTTTCCTTGAACTGCATTTCATTTCATTCGCAAATAATTCAGCGTCCTTCGATGATCTACACAGATCATTTTGCTGCCATAGTCATTGTCGTCCTGGTATAAATGATAATTTAAAGCTCCTCACTGGCAAGGCATCATTGCACAACCAGATGCAAGTGCAAACATACTATAAGTTATATTCCTATTTCATTGTATCCCATTCTATAATCGCATGCTATGTTATATTGTAGTTTAACTTCCTGAAAGATCAAGGAACACGTATCATCATCTACAATCTTTGGGAGGAAGAAGATGGGCATCTGGAATTGGATTTCTACACCGATGCACATGTATGCCTTCAGCATTGTTACTTTCTGGTCAACATTTTCCCCATCTGGAATTAATCCAGATCTGAAAGTGGTTTCTAATGTGATATTTTTTGGTGGAAATTGGAAATCACAGGACATTCAAATTAGAGGAGACCATCGAGATGTTAATAATGTAGTAAAGGCAGCAAAATATCCGAACTCCAGACATTTTTTAACTTATCAACATTCATTAAGAGTACGTACAATATCTTTACTTAAATTTGAGATATTTGGATCTCCTTGTTCATAGACATTTTTCTGTTTCTATTTATTTACTTCAATTTTCTTGCTTGATTGTGTTATTCAGATGTTAGAACTGTATCTTTAAAATAAAGCCTTCTTGCCACTGTTTAATTGGTTTCCACCAAACATTCTTTGTGATTTCCGTTGAAGAAATAATTTGAAGTATGATTTTCCATGACCAATTTGTTCAAGAACGGATCCACCCAAGAAAACCTGGGTTCAAGTGCAAGATAATTAGGGTTAGAAGCAACTTAAGCTACAATAAGTGATACGTGAACATGATTTTTTCATGATTCGTCATCTGCCTGCCTGCCTGCAATATCTAAGTGGATTATATATGGGTGGGAGGGGATCTGTATATCTTTCTTGGATCAAATTAGTAGGTTATGTTGTTTGTGGACTTGGATTGAGGTGACTGGGGTACATGCCGATTTTTCAGTCATCTCTTTTCGCTTGGAAGTTCATGCTATGGCTAGTTATCTCTTTTTGTTAAGTTTTTATCGTTGAAACACAGAAAGAAAAACATAACTTCTCTCTACTTTGAAAAAATCTTTATGTATTTCTATAATTGTTGCTGACTGTGCTCTTTCGTTTCTTTCCATTTCTAGAGTTATGCATCAATTCTCTACCTAGAACTTCCACCAAGCTTCAGAATTATCTTGCGCGGGAAAGAAGTGGAACACCATGACCTAGTGAAGGATATGATGCTAGAGCAGGATATTTCATACAAGCCTGTGAATGTTCTAGAGATAGTTCAAGAGAATAAGAATGTAACGCTAACAAACTCCTCGATTTCTTCGGTTTTTGTTGGTTTCCCTCCAGTGACCCGGTTTTTGTTTTGGCAGATGGCTGCAACCGGGAAAATTGGGTTTGTGAAGGATGCTGGCAATCATATTGACGTTCAGGGATTTAATGTTTATCACAAGAATCGACTTATCAAGGTTATATTTCTGCGCATTACATATCATTTTCCACTTGATTGAATCTGGCAATCAAGTTGGAAAGACCAAAGTCTTAATGCAACATTGCAATAACACTGTGGTTTTTATATGCTGCGGATGAAAAAGAATCCATTCCTGCTACTGTTGGATATATACTTGACCTGCTATTTGTAGAGAAAAGAATTGCATTGCTGAGCGACCATGCTAGCTTGAAGCATTAAGATAATCGCACTTGTTTTCTTACACAATATCTTGAACTAAGCTTCCACAAGATTTAGCTACGATTTGCATGGAATAAAATCCATGAATAGAAATTTTTTATGCTAATCTTGCGATTATGAGCTCCTTTCTGATTGGTTGTCCTTTTCCTTGCATCCTCACAGTATTGCCAGCACAAGCATACAGAACAAAATTATTCATTTCAAGGCTTGTATCATAATTGTTTCTAGGAATCTGTAATCATTCTAACTGTCATATTTTATCCAAACTCGTGTTCTTCAGCCTTTTTGGAGGGTGTGGAATGCTGCTGGAAGTGATGGTCGTGGGGTAATAGGTATTTTCTTAGTCTTGCGAAGTACTTAAGAGTAATCTGCATTCCATCAACGAGTATATAGCTAAATCTCCGTCTCTCCGGGTGTGCTTTTTTGTTGGAACAGGTGTATTGGAAGCAAATTTTGTTGAGCCTGCTCATGATAAACAAGGTTTTGAGCGCACAAGTGTGCTTTCAAGATTAGAGGCAAAATTGATTAATCTGCAAAAGACTTATTGGTTTGTACTTCTCACTCGCTTTGCTTTCAGATATTTCCAAGTGATTGACATTTGAATTTTCAAAAACTTTTTTTGTTGGCATTTAGGAGGACAAATTGCCATAAGATTGGCTATGCTGTGAGGAGGCAGTCTAAGAACCTTTCTTCAGACACAATACAATCAGCATGCAATAAAGACATACACTCTGCACGAACGAGTCAGAACGGACAGTGCTTCACTGATGGAAATAAAATATCTTCACATGATAATGCAATTTATCAGAATGGACATGGCTCTGAAAGTCGACAGTCCAGAATGAAAAACGGATTGAATTCCTGCAAAATATCAGATGTCAATGATGCAAGCGAAGGTGTTAGACATAATGCACCCTTTGCTTCCAGGAAATCTCTGCACGACCCCATCAAACATCAAAGCACCCACTTGTTAACCTCTCCTTCATATCCCAAGGTAAATTCTCCACATGCTTATTTTTATTTTTACCCAAGCCTTTTTGCATAAATATTTCTGTAATAACCTTCTTTTTTTTTTTTTTGATGTCTATGTCAACTTGCAGCCTGTTGTCATCAGCGAGAATGGCCAAATTACCACCAATGGCAACGTGAAGACTTTATCCAACTCAAAAGCAGAGGATCGTGAATCAAGGTTCCTCTGGAAACAGAGCCTCCATTTTGTTCAGATTTTGGTTGTGCCATATACACGACTTCTAAATACTCTGTTTCTTGTTATTTGCATGTTGAATAGAATCTGTGGGACTGAGAATCATCTTCTGCAATATGAAAGGGACAAGTGCCGGAAACTTGAAAGCCAGGTATATGCTCCTAACTTAACTAATAAATTCAAATTATGCTGCGCTTGTTAATTTGTCAGGGTATGTTGTTTTGAAACAGTGAAATCAAAATTTTACTGTGTCATGGTTTCTTCAATTTCATGCTTAACTAAGGTTTACCAATTCAAATAGGAGTTAAAAGACGAACATGGTCATAGAAATCCACTTCTTGTTTCACATTTTTCCAAGTAAAGCTTAGACAAGAACACAGTTGAAAGAAGTAAGAGCGAATTGTATATTCAAGGAATGAAAGTAATTCAAAAGTGTAGCCAAGTATTCAATTATTCACATCTGTTTTAAAACGATTACTCTCTTTAATTTTCCTCGCTTTTTTGCTTAATTATCAGTCAAAACATCTTGGTTTTCTTTTAGTATCCCCAATTTCTCATTCAAGCACTCTCAACGTGCATGGGAATTTTCATAGCAACAATACTTTGAAAGTTTCCATTTTCAGAACTTCGACTTCGTGGAGTTTCAGATGTTGATCAGAATTTTGTGCCACTAACACTTTAATTTAAAAGATGTTGAATATTGATTGAGATGAGTAAAAAATATATCGTATTCTTAGTTTTTCATTATTGAAACTTGGAAGATTATATGAAATTAAAAGAGAACGTGCATTGAAAAAGAACAGAAGAAAAATCAAGGACAAAAATAATTAGTTTGATTTGATTTCCACACCATGGATCTATTCGATGTTCCCCTTTTCAATTTATCTATCTGTTTCGTTCAGCTTCAAGAGAGAACAAATGAGCTTGAGGCAGAAAGAAAGAAAACAGAACTGTTGGAGAAAGAGTTTCAGTGTCTTGTAGTTATGATACAGGAAGAAAGGACCAGGCAGACCGAACGAGAGAATGAATTAGTGAAGAAGATTAAGGTTTGGATGAGGAGTTTAATTCATTCTAGTAGCTTGATTACCATAACACTATTTCATGATTCTTACAAGACCCTTTTCTCTTTATGGTTTGCTGCAGGGTGGATCCCAAGCTATCGAGGATCTAAGAGAGAGGGCGAGACGGCTAGAAGCCAAGGAGCTCCTAAGCTGCAAAATTGAAAAGAACTGCTACTAATTAAGCAATATTCTTGGACTTCGTTTAGTTAATTAATTTAGTTTTAAGCAGGAGAGGTTGTAAATTAGTAGTAGTACATATATGCCAGTAGGGAAAACTGTTGGTGCTCTAGAAATGATTGAAGCAATAATAGGCATAGTTTACACTTAGATATTTGTGACACGTTACGTCGTCGGATTATTTTGTTTTACGAAAAAAATGTCAAGTGCTAATGTGTTTTTCAATAGAAAAAAAAATCATCAACTCAATTTAATATTAAAATAGTGATATATTAGATAATTTATTTTTTAAAATATTAATAAGATAATATAATCTTGTCAATTACAGTGTTTTGTGTTTTTGAGGTCTAGTAAAACCTGAAGATGTTTTAGTTTCTTTTTAATTTAAAATTAATTTAATTTCTGCTGCTTTATTTTTGGGTTTATTGTAATTGTCTGTATAAAGATTAAAGCCCCTTACTTTGTCAAGGATAAATTTGTCTGCCTCGTATTTGTTTCTTCTCTAACATAACGTTATGTATGATTACTGTCTTCTGTCAGTATGGGTTTGCATTCTGACTAAGTTGTTGTGATTTTACATGTAATACTGCTATGTTTTGTTTTGTTCTGCCATTGTTCTCTTTATGCTTTAACACAAGTGCTTTTATTTCTTTTCTTTTTTTTTTATTTATGTGGGTGTCCGAGCGCGCACCACGACTAATCTTACTACCCACTGAACATCTTGCAAACCTAGTAAGCATGTAAGGCACCGCGGGAATGACAGGCATACACAAAAAAATTCAAACCCAGATGCTGAAAAAAAAAACTGTCGATACACGACGTCGGGCGACGGCTCCCGATTTTTTTTGTTTATTTAACAAAAAGGGTTTTTTCTCGATTGGGGGAAACAAAGATTTTATTGGAGTCGCCATCTAGTAATTTGAGGGAACTAGAAATCCCAAATTAGACACTGGTCCCAGAGATTCGG
>Ga0307515_10008733_pt1 | contig 19689 bp, 21 predicted proteins | sample 17_EM_MG_FD_194513 | JGI IMG/M metagenome (GOLD analysis project Ga0307515, IMG submission 194513) | Populus trichocarpa ectomycorrhiza microbial communities from riparian zone in the Pacific Northwest, United States - 17_EM | ecosystem: Host-associated > Plants > Roots > Unclassified | place... | reverse complement strand
TACTTGAGACCCAACCGCACTTATCAGAAGAGGAAAAATGGCGTATTTCCACTGGCCATATATCCAAGCGCGACCTTGATATGCTCATACCGGCATTGGTACAAGGCTCGTACGTTGATCCCCGGATTGCCAAACATATTTCATTCCATCACCGGACTGCTCGCGACACTTACCTGAGCCATATCATTCGGGTATTCGTCCAGCAACTAGCCAATACCCAGGATATTGTCGCCGACGACAACCATGTTACTCGTTGTGCAGCAGGGGCGTGGACCCCAACCCTTAAAGACTTTCGATATGATTGGAAGCGCCCAATCTCCTCCGACCTCAATTCTAAAGCAATTTGGGAGATCACTAGGGGGATATTGGATAATTTCGCACAAGGAAACTATGTCGAGAGTCTACTGGATGAGACACTTACCTTCCCGGACCTCAATGGGAGGGTCAAAGACCATTTCCGTTACCTCAGTAAGAGGATCAACAAGGCCGGCGGTGATCCCGACGGAGGTATTGAGACTGAAATAGAGGCAAAGGCAAAAATACGCTGTCGTAGTCGTCGCAGGCTAGTATGTGCAACTATTGGATTACTGTGAATCACCCATCTCATGTCCTTTGCAGAAATTTGCGCGGAGGGTTAATATTGCGAACACCTACAAGGAGGATTGGGGGGTCTTCCTCCCTTTCCTGAACACAGTAGGAACTGAGTATATGTCCGATGAGGAGAGTGACCGGGATGTGGCAGGAGTCCCCTACCTCGCCGTTCGTGCTCCCAAATTCCGCCCCAGTCTAGCCAAGGCTCTCTTCAATGCCTTGGATAGTTTGGCTGACAAATTGGATGAGTGTTGAAGGGATGTCCTCCGGCAAAAATCTGGACCAAAATATGAGAGGCACCCTGCGGAAGATGGCGTGTCATCAGAGCAGCCACCCCCTCCCTTTCTCCCCCGTGACTGCTATGACACTAGATGGTTAGAGGAGGACCCAGTCCGGGAAAAGTTGCTCCAGCCAGCGCCGGCTATGGACTTAGGGTTGATTTTGGAGGGCCTGCGCTGAATATCAACCATTAGGACACACTCCGTCCTACCTCAGAGCACTCGCTCGGTCGCAGTTTGTGTGTATCATAGTTTAGTTCATTCCAAAGGGGATAAATTAATGACCTCCCATGATGTCAGGTAGTGCGCCATGCAACAGATGAGAGGTTTAGTCTCAGAGGCACAGGTCACTGTACTGTTCCCAGGAAACTATTCTCTCATTTCTCATTATGAGGTTGTATGATATATATAAACTCTATATAGTCACCTGGAGTGAATCATGAAGAGTGGGGAAGGAAATTGTGAATGTTGTATGAGCGATCGCGGTTGAGGTCCTGTCGATATTGGTGAGTGGGGCGATTGGAATGAATAGTACGATAGGATAGTACTCACCAATAACTATTTAGTTGTTGAGTATATGTTGAGTAAGGCCGATGAATGTAATAAAGCGACTGCACTACAAATTGTGTGCAAGGCACCGTTGTAGTGACAGCAAGTGAGGGTTGTACATTTGCGCACACACGAGATGAAGTAACAAAAAAGATGACTGCACTACGAATCGGGCACGAGGCTTATTCGCAATGGCAGTGAGTAAAAGGGGGGCACAGGTAGATAAAGCCACCGGATGCATGGGGTCTGGTGTCGATAAGTGCATGTTGTCGTCATCCTCGTCATCAGATAGTTTTTGTTTCTTCTGGTGTTATCATCACGCAGTGTGCTGCGCATCGACCCTTATTCCATCCCGAGTTGGTGGCCTGCGTCCAATAGACTTTCAGGCTACTTGCTGACCCTGCCAGTTTGGCCAAGAAACACTGGCAATCCTTTAGACTTGGTTTCAACTTAGTGCTATTATGGCACAATGAGTTTAATGGGAGAGTTTGGGGACAACGGACCTCGAAATGAACATAGACCAAGTACCTTATTGGTCTCTGTCTATTTATGTCACCTGCCAGAGCGGTTGGGACAGACTGAGAGGAGCGAGATTGAGAAGAGCAGGCAGATTCTCCTGGGGTGCCATAGTTATGTGTGAGTCCGGCATGGGCATGGGAATAAAGGGATAAGAACAACTACTTACCAAGTACTGGACATTGTCCAGGAAGAAATGGGCTCATTGGTCCCGCTTCTTTCACTCTGTGGCCGCCAAACTGATTCACCATCTTCGGCCATTGGAAAAGCGGTTCGCCCGACAGCTCCCAGCAGAGACGATGCTCCTAGCTGTCAAACAGCTTTGGGCAGAACTCAAGAAGGGTGATGATGACAGGGAGCAGCGATCTGAACGTCTGTTCGTTGTCGTACATGAATGAATCGAATCTCATCAGCAGCTGCAAGTGGAAGGCGCAGCAAGAGATTTGTTTGACATGCTGCTCGAAACTTGTAAAATTGTCATGGGCAGCGGGACTCGCCGGCCAATTGTCCTCGCTGTTGACCTGACGAGCGACGCTAGGCTGTGGCCCCTGAGAGCTCGAGCCTCCGTGCATTCACCACTATGACTACCAAGCTCCGCAACATGACTTTTAGACCGTGGAGGATATTTGATTGGGTGTGGCCGCAGGTGACAGTCAAGTTCTTTGTCCGTCTCCAAGATGCCACCACAACATTGGCAAAAAGACTGGCAGCACTACCGATACCACACGGGAGAACACCAAAGCACTTGCTCTTCGTCCAGCGGAGGTCATGTTCCTACTCGACATGGCTTGGATATTTCACACCTTGCATTCGGCTCTGTTCTAAGGGATTATATCAGGACTCCAACAACCTCACCAGCAATGGGAAATATTCTCAACCATTTTTTGCAGTATGATTCTGGCATCCTGACGCACGTCCATAATGTCCTCTTTTCTTCTGTCTCCCGTTTCGACATTCTACTTATATTCTTTCTGTGTAGCATAGAGCCAAAAGTAAATATAATGGTCCTCCAAGGAAGGGAAATACTCCTCTCATCGACTTCCTCCATCGTTTCCGATTGCCATTGCCCGGTCCCGACGGCCCAACTCCGATGCATGCAGCGTGGTACCTTGAATTCGTTTATCGGTTATGTCGCAAGGAATATTCACATGCAATGGATCTGGTTAAAATGCAAGGTGGGTGGGTGAGTCATACTTTGTATGAGAAGAAATGGTCCGTTGAAACGGAAGGTTGGATATGGTATGGCGTAAGTAAAAGCACTCTCCCTTTCACATGGCTACTAATGGGCTCTCCCTTCTCAATGTAGAACCCATGGTCATACCACGATAAGAAGTTTTCAGCAGTACCCAAGCCAAAGTACCCAACGCCCCTCACTCCACCTTCTTCCTGTCGTCCTGCCCCCAGACCGTCATACCACGTCGAGTCTGCTTGTTTATTTGCAGCGCAGACGGCCCACCACGATAAGAGGTTTTCAGCAGAACCCAAGCCAAAGTACCCAACGCCTTCCTGTCGTCCTGCCCCCAGACCGGCATACCACGTCGAATCTGCTTGTTTATTTGCAGCGCAGACGGCCTACCATGATAAGAACCTTTCAGCAGTATCCAAGCCAAAGTACCCAACGCCCCTCACTCCACCTTCTTCCTGTCGTCCTGCCCCCAGACCGTCATACCACGTCGAATCTGCTTGTTTATTTGCAGCGCAGACGGCCCACCACGATAAGAAGTTTTCAGCAGTATCCAAGCCAAAGTACCCAACGCCCCTCACTCCACCTTCTTCCTGTCGTCCTGCCCCCAGACCGTCATACCATGTCGAATCTGCTTGCCTATTTGCAGCACAGGCGGCCCCTATATCTTTCGGAAATATTCAACCCCAAACCAGGGCCTTTCCTCAAGCTTTATCTCCAATCCAGGACGCGAACCGTAGTCCGACATCGACGCGCCCCACTTCCAAAGATGTCCCATATGTTCACGACGGTCGATCAGCTGCGGGGCCCAGACTTGTTGGTCTGGAGGAGACGTCAGAAGAACCGTGTCCTACCCGGCAGCGCCCTCTAGATATCGTTTCCAGCAGTCGCCCGGTCGTTCCACCGACTCCGTTGAGGCATGCTGGCTCGAACCGAGTCGGATGGATTGAAAACAAGTACGATGCAATCGCGCTCGATCAACACAACCAAGTCCAAGGTGTTCCCGATGTTGCACGTCCGCCCGCAAAGAAACGAAATCGTGAAGATAAAGCCGTTGAGGTAGGTCCCACGAAGAAACGGAAGAAAGTGGATAATGGCCGATACGACGACGCAATAAATGGTCGCTCATTAGCCATGGATGGAAGCATCCTCAATGGGTTGTACCAGGACTTGGTCCGACCTAGTGTTGACACGTCGCTCCTCAGCTATACTTTACCACTTCCTCTACCTGTGGATTCATCTCTGCCCTGGACAGCACCCGTTTCGACTACTACGGGGAAAATCCAAATTCTTGAACCCGCTCCTTTATCTCGGTTGAAGAGCGCAAGTGGGACAGGCAAGAAGGAGCGATGTGCTACCTGGCACGTGTGGTCAAAGGTATGTAATTACACTTTACCCAACTGGGACGACGAGCGTTGGCTGTATTTCTGCACTAGACTCGCCAAGAACTCTGCGAATCAACGGAGTATTTCCGAAGTTATCAGAGTGGTATCTACACCACCAGCACGAGTAAGGGTGGAAAGAGTCAACTTTTGGGATACCTTCTGGACGGCTTTACCACATCGTACGTAATCCCCCACCCCTCCATGTACTCCAATCGCTGACTTTTTGGAAGTGGTGATTGCTGGATTGATGGTGGACTAATGTTCATATCTCACGCGTGAGACACGTCCTTTCAAGTGTACCCTCAACTAACAGAAACCCACAGTGGGGGTGCAAAGGCCAGAGAAGGTGAAAAGGTTGGCCCGACAACCCAGAAGAAGAAAGCCATGAACCCGACACGTATTGTCCCTGCGGACAACGTCACAATGCCTCGAAATACGGTAGACCCCTATATCCCGCCCAACGCTGTGCCTGTTTCAGGGAAATGTGCGAAGGTTCCGAAAGATATGACGATGTACCTCGGAAGGGACCAGACACCAGACGACCTGGGGGTCAAATCGCTCAAAAATGCGTGGAGGAACAAGACCCGCTTCGTAGTGATAGTCGGGAAGAAGTATGGACCATTCCCTTGGTCTCTCAGGTATCGACCGCAAGACACAGACGGCGGGGAAGGCAAAGGCGAAGATGACAGCTCGTATGCGGTGCTGGGGTGGTACCGAGTGAAGTCCTATTGGTGCGAGTACGAGCCCGGGAAAGCTGGAATAGACGGGGTACCATTGTACATACGATGGAGATTCCTCTTTGAATGGGTGGCGGAACAAGGCATCCCATGGTGGCTTCGACGATCCCTCTTGGAGGTGAATCCGCCTACGACCATGGATACCAGCGATAATACTGTCGCGAAACTACAATCACCATTATCGGTCCCTGGGGCACAATCCGAATCTGCACCTGGTACGCCGTTGATTCAAAGATATCTAGATTTCACCAAAGCTCATACAGTTGCATAGTAACGCGAATGTGCGGTGCGTGCAGTGAACACTCTCCCCAGGTTTACGCCCAGGGCTGGTTCTGCACCAACTGGTGCTGCTCCGAGTTCTCCATGGTAAGGTTCGGAATTTCCGCACTAGACAGCAATTGACCCGTCTCGTTGTAGTTCCCCGATGGCAGATTATCAACACAAACAACCCTTACCTACGCGGCGGGTTTCTTGCACGCTGAAGCCTCTCCCACTGATTGTAGCCTCGGGTTGGAACCCGGACATCTCTCAGTTATACCCTCCACTTCGCATTTGAAGGGCTTGGAAGCATATAGTTCTGCTTATTGGAAAGGACTGTGCTGTCCTGGATGCGGAAAACTAACATGCAGGTAAAGGAGGCAACAACGCTACACAGATTTGTCTGTTTCTAATCCAACACGTCTCCTTAGGACCAAGTGGGAATTCTGGGAATGCTCCCAATGCAAAGTATGTGTGGGCTATTACCCTCTTTCTTCTGGTCAATCTGGTCGCGGTCCTTATAGTCTCCCAAGAAACCTCTCAACCCAGATGCCCGCCTTGCTCCAATCTATCCAACCAAAGATTTCACCTCCTCATTGTGCCGACAGGACTCCTGGTCTAGCGGTACACAACAAGGCCCCATCGCTCGTCGTATTTTTGGGCAGTGGATGCGTGCGTACATATACCCACTAGGATCCGCGTACGTCCCAGTTTGTTTTCCTACGCTCATCAAATTTTGTATATCCGGTATTTATCTATTGATTTAGTGGCAACGTGTACCACATCTACATCGACCCCAACCCAAATCCCGACCCAGGCCATTCAGCAGAGGAGTCAGCAGGGCCTGTCCCGACATCGCCCGATACATTCAAGTACGATCCCGATTCAATATTCGAGCAGTATCAGGTTTCTGCCAACGCTGGTGGTATGTTTAGACGGTTTCCTTTCCAAAGAGCTTTCCATGGTACGTGCATATTGCCCACCTGAAGGTAGCTCTCACACTATTTATCATGACCCACAGTCGGCGTTATGCTACCCCGACACTATGTTCACAAGTAAGTGTCTAGTGACTGGTTATTGATTCTGAGGGTGACCAACAAGCGCGTACAGTGCTGGAGCCCAGTACAAGGTGGGATTCAGCTCCCAAATTTCTTACTGTTATCCACTTACTTAAAAGGCTCTTCTCAGTATTCGGTCAATGTTGAGGGTTCAACTACTTCGTTTGAGGGTTCTCCGCAAGTTGTGACAACCGCTCGCGACATGTAAGTTCCGTCGATAAATTTATTGATTTTGGTATCAAGTTCTCACAGTACCCAGATTGAATACAGTTTGCAAGGAATTTCTTTCCAAGGACGTGCTATTCAATGAAGTGCTCAGCTGCGCTTACAAGGTGGGCCTCCATCTCCGAGGGTTAGGGTAATTCTAATCAGTATTCATTCATTCAGGAGGAACAGAAGATGGGTTTTCATTCTGATAGCGAAACTGGCGTTCAGGGAACGATTGCAAGCCTTAGTCTTGGCTCGCCAGCAGGAATGAGGTTCCGACCACGCAAGCACCGCGCATGTAAGAAGTCGAGCGGGAACGAGGCTGTTGTACTCCAGCTGGCACTCCATCATGTGTGTGACTGGTCTCACCAACCTCATTATTGCCTTTACGTTTGGATCGCTTATTATGTGTTGTACAGGGTGATTTTGTCATTATGGACGGTCTTGACATCCAGAGGCTGTATGAGGTGTGTTGTGACTCCTACCATGCACTCCTGATTGTTGATTGGTTACCACCGATAATAGCACGAAGTGGTCCCAAAGGGATTCCGGTTTGCGGCTACTGCTCGCCATATTATTGCATGACAGCTTTCTCTCTTCTCTTGTACCTTAAGCATCACTTTAGTGTACACGACTGAATCGCTCTTTGCTTCGGGAGTCCGTATATGGCTTGATGCCATATTTTGGCACTTCCAGGCTCATGGCCGTGCTCCTCTCATATTCGCCACAACTTCTCATTTGTTCCTTATGCCACCTTCTCAAGAAGAAATTGTAGAACTCTCTTCAGATTCGGATGGCGAGTCTGATGCCAGTCCCAATGAACTTAGAGAACAATTATTGAGGATTCGCGAGGTAAGGTGGCTCAATACAGGCCAGGTACTACCCCATGATTTATATGGGACCCTCTAGCTCAAAAAAGAGCAGCTCGAGCAAGCAGCTCAGGTATGAAGAGACAGGCCCTTTGCATAACCCCACTCACCATGCACACAGGAGATGAACAGAGTGAGGGCTCAATTAGAGGATGCAGTACTCAAAGAGATAACCCTCCAAGGTCGTCTTGTAAGTCCTCACTGCCCTCCGAACAGGCACTAATTGGCTCATTGACATTGCCATCAGATGCATATGGAAGCCCTGAATAAAAAAACCAAGGTTGAGCTCAAAGTGCATAAACAACGACTGTCTGAGGTCCAGCACGAGAAAAGCCATTTAGAGGACCAGATTGCCCAACAATCCCGTCAGCTTCAAAGTACAGTCACAGAGGTAGAAATGAAATCTCAGAAAGAAATCATCCAGCTCCTTACCTCAGTGAGTATCTTGACGTTTTGTAGCTCAAAGTAATGACATTACCAACTAGGACCTCAGTGACATGCACACAAAATTTGAAGAGTGCTATACAGCCTACATTTCAGAAAGGGTGGCAAACAATCAATTGAAGATGGTTGGTATTTCTGACCCGAAACACCAAGCACAAACTGATATATCATACCAGGGAATCAATCAAATTTGGAAGGAACAAGAATGCTGTGTGTGCATGGACCCATTGTGGAATCCACATGTGTAGATGCCCCATGATTTTTCCTTCAGAGATGCGCTCTGACATATTCCGCAGACTTGGTTGTGGGCACGTCGTTTGTGCCCCCTGTATCAAGAAAATCCATGAACACATAGGCACCTGCCCAATCTGCCGTGCACCCACTGACAACCTGTCTGTGGAGGTCCCTGCGTTGGCTAGTATTGTTCAATCAATTGGGCAACTGTTGGCTTCTGGAGAGCACCCAGTACCAGAAATACTGCAACAAGAAATGGGTACCAGTAGCACACCGACAATGTGATGCATTCAGCACCCCCTCTCTCAAACCTCAATTTCTTCCTCCTAGCCTGAGAAATAATACACGTTGATCTAGTGAATTATGTTGCCCCATTCCTATCACAATGCTATTGCTGCGAGGGAAGGTTTTGTGAGTTATTGAATGTGCAGCAATATTAATACTCAGTTGAAGTGTGCGAATAAACAAGAATGGCTCTGAATCCATAATACAGGTACATGAAGCTGAGAACGAAGGGGAGTATGGAGTAAGAAGTAAGAAGAGGAGGTAATGGGTCCAAATCTCTATGAGGGATCAGGAATGGAAATGCAGGGTAAAGGAGAACAGGCTGTACAAGTGATGAAGGACCTTACTGTCAGCTGTTTGGAGCAGCTCAATCATCTTGCCAATCGTTGAGGGTACTGATGGTGATGGTGATGCTTGGAAGGGATCATGACACTGGCAGTTAGGTATTGCAGTTGTAACAAACAGAAAGTAATCAAGGAACCACTAGCATGAGCTACAGGGCAAGCTAACTAGGATTTGTAGGCAGCCAATGCTCTTTGGCCCAAAGCCATTCTCGGCGAGCTGCTGGCTCATCCTCACGTGGCATGTCCATCTGTGGTGTATTCCAGACCTTGTTGTAATCCAAACGGTTGAGTGCTGCTTTCCACAAATGCAGGCGGTCCTTGTCATCTGAGTGCTGCAAAACCATCCACTTGGCTGTTTCACGGTTTCGATGAATCCACATGCACAGCACTTCTGCAGTCTTCTGCATTCCCTCCCAGGCAGGCTTTTTGAGGTTTGAATGCTTACCTGGGGCTGTTGCAGGTGGTGGCTCAAGGTCATTCCGCAAATCCTGATGAGAATTGAAGAAATTTGCCAGCTTTCCCCACTGAGCCCACAAGCGTTGCCTCCGATCTGATGGTGCATCCCGCTCCTGCCATGGCTTATGCTTTCCGCGCTGTTGTTTTCTTGGGAGTAGACCGACATTCTGCATAGCCATGGTGCTGGATTTGATTGTACGGACAGGTCCAAAAACTTCAGAAGACAAGGGGATATGGGTATGGCCGGATTTAGATGGCCACTGATGGTCAAATCCACCAACCTCTCCCTCCTCAGTCTTGGTCGGCTTATCACCTTGACTACTGACACTATGTGCCATATCCCCTATCCTGATATGTTCTGCCATCCTCTCACTGACAAGGATTCGCCCCTCTTGCTCCAACCGCTCCATACCACGTACCCCAGGCATCTGGCTCTCCATTGTCGGGGGGTCACAAGGGATGTTATCCAAATCAAGGTTCAGGTCCATTGGTGTTGAGTCTTCAGTATACTCAAGTGGTTTTAATATTTCCGTTATCCTTGATTCCGTGGCAGTATCATGGGATCTGGGCAGATAAAAGAACACAAGTTGCTTGCAGAGCTTGTGGCGCCACCCTACAAAACCACGTGCCTTGAATTCAGGGATATGGGCAGCATTAACCTCTGCAAACCCTTCTCCATCAACCCGCTCAACCCAGAAATGCACCACAGTATCGTCTGTATCAGGAAGTGGGATGGGTTTCAATACAACTGATTGCTGAAAAGCATGTCGTGGGTGTGTTATGAATTGTCGCTTCTCTTTCCATTGAATTGATTCATTGCGGTCAGTGACAAGTTGTTGTGTCCACATGTACCATGAAGGAAGGCGATGTGAGTTGTTATATAAAACAAGCTGCTGAATACACTCTGATAACCCTTTGAATTGCGAGGTGGTTTGTATAAGGGATGGGAACCACCCAACAGGTATTGGAGTTGGTGTTGAGTTTGCCCAGTATTCAGGAGGGTCATAAGGGGCCCAACGTGCATCTTGAAAGCGAGCACGAGTGGTTTGGAGAGGCTGGGCAATCAAGAGAAGAATATTCTTGGAAAGGTCCTCCAAGATTGCTGGCGGATTTAGGTACTCTGAAGATTGGGTAAAGGACACCCCACCGAGACCTGGTAATAGTTCCTTCATCAGACCCTTGGGCAGTCGCTCCTCCCTGCAATGCTCAATGAAGAAGAGTGGAACTCCAATGCTTTGGTAGTGCCATATAACTGGTAATGGTGCACCAGTGACCCATCCACCAACACAATCTTTTCTTGGACGGACCCGAGCAGAGAGTGGTCCAGTTGGGTACTGCCCAATCATAAGCTTCCAACATGAGTGGCACCACTCTGCCAGAGCAATGAGCTCACAGGCGTAGCGTTGTGCAACACCAAACCGTCCAAACACCTCCTCAACTCGGCGAAACTTTCGCTCCTTCAGCCATTTTATATCATTTTCACCATCAGGAACAGGGTACATATAGCTCCTGAGCCACATGACGAATGGACGGCCTCTTGCTGCTTTAAACAATGCAATTTCAGCATCACGGATGGAGTCAAAGAGGTTGATTGTGAAAAGGAGTGATGGAAGGACAAGAAGAGGTGATGCGTTAACAGGGTGGACATGATGTGATGTGGTGTCATTGGAGAATGCCTCAATCGCAACATCAACAAGCGATGACATTGCTGGGTGGTTCGCATAGCGGGGACAGCATTTACTTGGAATAAGTGGTGCCCAAGGTCGAGAATTGTCCCAACATTGTGGTACTCTGCAGTCCCATTTCCCATGGGAGCCATTGAGGATAAAGGTAGAAGGAAAATGAAGATCATCACGCTTTCCGGGTGGAAGACCCGGATATGGGGGGATTGGACCATCCCAGTTGACAGACCAGCACATATAGACCTCGGGGTCTTCACAAGGATGAGGCAGTATACCACATGGAACCCCCTCTGTGATTCCAGACCCCGATGTAGTACTCATATTCTCCTCCAGTCTTGCCTTCGGGTTTGATAAACCACGTCGGTACTCAATATGACCTTCATATTCTATGCATGTACTTAAGGCTGAGGACGGACTAATCTCCAGTGTAATCACAGGCGGTAAGGCATAGGTTTGGGCTGGAGTAAGACAAGGGATGGAGCTAAAAAACAAGCAACCACAAGCGGCCTCTTCACGCAATAATCTATTGGTAGGAGAGTCCGGGAAGAGGGAGTGGGTTTTTTGAGGAGCAGAAGGCATTGAAGTCATTGACCTTCAGGATGCTCTAAGGATGGACCGAGAATAAATCATTAGGTTAATGATAAGGTAATAGAGGTGGCTTGAAGGTGGCTTACCATTCCTGCCAAGGGCACAATGTAGCAGAAAATGCACTCTAGGCAATTATGGCAACAGACAAGTCACCGAGAACACTGAGTGCACCTCAACAATGAACAGATCTCTGCACCTGCCTAGCGGCTGGGAGAGTTGGTAGTCCAAGTTGTGTCCTTTGTTGGCCTTTGACCTCACCCATGTCAACACTTTAGTGGGCCTCTCCCAGCCGCTCAGGCAGGTGCAGAACATACTCTCTTGAAATACACCAAACTCACCAGTTTCGACGAATGAGCACTAAGGGTCTCGTACTACGAACCAAGGATGCCTTCGCTTACAGCGGCGCCCCGCCATGCCCGCTAGACTATGAGGACATGCCCGGAAACTTTTTTGCATTATTGGGAATGCAGAGACGAAGAGTGCCATCCTGCCCAACCTGAAATCCGCGGCCCAGTCTTCCAGGCCCTCTGAGGCACCCACAAGCTATGTCCAGTACTAGCTCATCTAGACAGTCTCCGAAATGTTCTTCTAGAGCTGCTACTCTTGCCGCCTCTTCCTTGAAGCCTAAGAAGATGAAAGTCTGGGTCGATGGTAAAACCTCCCCGGATCGAAGAAGATGAATCATCTATGTATGATATGCGCTTTGAAGGGCCACTTTGTAGGTAAATCTCCTTCACAAAAGACCCGCTCCAGCACGCGCTGCTCACCTGAAGCCGAGTCTTTAGATCGCCCAAACTGTACCACTGGCACACCAATCGATAGCAGTGTGCCATTCTCATGGAGTTGGGCTCTCCATCTCTTGATTATTTCAGAAAGGATCAAAAAACATCACCGCGCTTCTCAATTCTGGTTCTACGGACTATTTCAAAGACTCGCGTTTGCCCTTGAACACCATTGCCCCCCGCCGAAAATCACAAAAACCCCCTTCGGCTCTTCCTCGTCCCACGACCTCATTTTCCAGTCCACTATTCCCGAAATCCAGCTCCAGTTGCGGTATCCGACAAAGCATCCAATCCTCGTTACCACGTTGGGTAATCCTGTAGCCGCTGTTATAAGACATTTATAGTTCTCATGAAATCTCATTCTAGGTCTCAGTCACGACAAGTCCGTCGGTGCACCCTGCCCGACGTCCTCTTGCGCACCTCCAGAGCTGAGTGCATCCAATCCACTACCAGCTGATCGGCAACCTCCCTATCTAGCCTTTCCACCACTCTTCGAGCTGGGTCCCAGTCTCGATTATCAGTTCACCCGCAGTCGACGCATGTACTACCGCGCTCCCACCCATCCTCCATTCCCTATTCTGGTATTATTCGTTCCCCGTTCTGTTTTGCTGGGTCCGCTGCCACTTCCGACAACTTTGTTCCTGTGGCCGCCAAATACGAGTTTCGCCTGAAACTCCCAGAGTCTCTATACGAATATGTGGGCGTGTTCAGTAAGAGCAAAGGCACGACCTTGCCACCATGTTGCCCTTGTAACCACAAGATCGAGCTGGAGGACCGCGAGACCCCGCCTTTTAGGTTCATTTACTCCTCACCCGAAGTAGAGCAATTGCCCATGCGCCAGTTCCCAGACAAGAACCTCGCCAACAACTTCATTTGTCCTTCCCAGTCTCCAACTGGCATGCCGACCCTCTTCATCCCCAAGAAGGGTGGCTGGCTTCGCCTTGCCGTAGATGATCGAGGTCTCAATCATATTATTAGGAAGAATTTCTACCCTCTGCCCCTCATTCTTGATCGCCTCTATTCGACCCACGTCTACATCAAGAATGATCTCCGCGGTGCCTACAATCTCGTCTGAATCGCGGAAGGTGGTGAAACTTTCACACAATATACGGTCCTCACAAGTTCCAGGTCGTGCACTACTGGTTGATCAAGGCCCCTTCAACACTCCAACGCTTCATGACCGGTGTTTTCAAGGATTTGTTAGATGTAAGTATGTGTAGTCGTCTACCTAGATGATATACTAATTTACTCCGAAGCCACTGCCGAACACGTCACCGAAGTCATGCGCCGCCTCGTGCAAATAGTTTGTTCGCCAAACTCGGGAATTGTAACTTCCTGGGATACGTCATAAGCCCTGACGGCATCCAGCCGGACGAACCGAAAGACGGAACTAGCCAACCCTAAGAAGGTCAAGAAATACCTGGGCTTCGCCAACTTCTATCGACGATTCACAGACAGCTATTCCGACATGACGGTGCCTCTCACTCGCCTCGCACACAAGAATACGCCGTGGAACTGGTCACCCTCTTGTTAAGAAGCGTTCACTTCCGCACCGATTCTGTACCATTTTGATCCTTCCCTTCACCCGGTCCTGGAATCGGACGCCCCCAACGATGCAACCGCCGGAGTCTTCTCGCTTCGCGCTGAGGACGATATTCATCCAGTCGCGTTCTATAGCCAAACCCTCAATGGTGCCGAGATAAACTACAAAATACACGACAAGGAGTTACTCGCCACTCAAGGTCTGGCGACACTCTCGAACCGCACCACACGATCGACGTAGTCACCGATCACAAGAGCCTCGAGTAGTTCTCGTCTATGAAGATGCTCACACGCCGTCAAACCCGTTGGTCAAAGCCCTGTCCGCCTTTGATATGGTAGTGCGCTTCCACCCTGGTAAACGCGGTGATAAGTCTGGTTCTTTCACTTGCAGAGTGGACTACTAACTCAAAGGAGGGGATAGGGACTATGCGCTGGCAAACCCGCAGAATTTGCGCCCAGTATTCTCGCAAGAACAACTGGCGACCTCGCCTCGCGCCATGTGCCTACAAACCGTTGCAACAGATGTAGCAGCCCTGGTGTAAGTATATGCTCTCATCCTGGATGCCGCATCCCTCAAGGAAAATATAAAATAGGACTCACGGTTCGACCTCCCGATCAAGCGGGCTCACAACAAGTCCCTCCCCACAGTGTTCTCTATACTCCTCTGGTTTGCTGTCAATGGGTTGCCGAGTATACGCTGACCCGAATGAGGAAGTCTACGCGTTCGCGTATTACAAGAGAAGCACGACCAGATGACAGCCGGATATTCGGCTATGACGAGACGATAGAACTACTACAACGCGGCTATGTATGGACCAGCATGCGCACCGATGGAAAGAGCTTCGTATCGCAGTGTGACCTCAACGCACGCAATAAGCCCTCACGTCGTCGTCCATATGACCTCCTGTAACCACTTCCGACTCCTACACGTCCTTGGAACTTTATTAGCATGGAATTCATTGAGCAACTCTCGTTGTTCAATGGTTTCACCGCAATATTTGTGGTTATTGACCGCCACTCGAAGGAGAGTGCACTCATTCCCGCTACCGATAACGCCACCGCTACTTGCGCCGCAGATACTTCCGTTACCTATGTCTTCGCGAAGCGCGGTATTCCCCTACACGTATTTCGCAGCTCGGCCAATACCATGCTCGAGCCGTACCTGAGGATCTATTGCAACTACGAACAAGACAACTGGTAGAAATACATCCTCTAGCTAAGTTCGCTTACAGCAATGCCCCCCATTCTTCCTCCCATTCTTCACGACTCGCGGAGTAGACCCACTGATCGCTGTTTACCCAGATGCGGAAGTAACAGACCTACAAGTCCAACATTTCACTATAGTTCAATAGCTACGGATCTATTTACAAGCTGTAGGGATCATGAGATGGGACAGGATATGGCAACCAGATCTTTTGACCAGGGACAGATTGCTATTGGCTCGATGATGTGGTCGGGAGAAACTAATATGTACTTTACAACTTTACGACCAACAAGTTTTGCACCACAGGATGGCCAGTTCACAAAAGGGTCGGATACAGTGCAAGATGGGCCATATACGGCAATACACAACCGTGTTGTAGGCTTCGAAGGGGGCCAAATGAATATTTCGTGAATGTAACCAACCCCGCCATATAAATGGCATGCTGTGGGTTTTGGTTCACCATAATGCACAAGACTATCCTTCTTTGATGAGTGATATGGCTTATAGTGACGATGTTGGACCTCAATCCATGGCAGCGTTGTTGCAAATTTGGTGTGTTTGAAAGCTGGATGATTATCCCCCACATACTGGCGAAGAGTATCCTGGGTTTCGGTGCTGAGCTCACTTAAGGGTGGTGTGTTTGGGCATGGTTCGGTGAACCCAGTATCCGCAAATGATGTTTGATGGGAATCCTGGCAGAACTTGTGGAGGTCATTCATAATAGGAATTGCTGAGCTTTGAAGGAGGAACTCTAGGTTCGTTTTCATGGTTTCCATTCTTGACATTGTCTGCTCCATTTGCCCTGCAGGATCATGAGAGGTGCATGAAGATGAGCTACCAGAAATAACACACCAGGTCGGTGATTAGTGTGTGTCTGCTTCTGACCAAATATTTTACGTTCACCACTCCAAGCAGAATACCAGATGGTTGGCCCAAACCTGGTCATGCAATCTGCCAAATGTATGGCATAGTGGTGCTTTGGCTTGAATCGATATTCAGGGAACAGGTGTAGGAGAGAGCTGAGGTATCCAAGGAGGTGTACCCGGTATGCAGATATTGTGTTCTCATCCACCACCCGTTGATTTGCCAACCTTATTGCACACACAAGGTGCAGGAAGTTGTCAAGCCTGGCACGATCCTCGAGTGGGGCATTTGGGGCAGTCCACACCTTTGTTAAGGTGATGAGTAATGTAACTAGGAACAATGTGTTCCATTGGCATGCTTTTGGGCTGGGGGATCGTTTGGTACCAATCCTTTGGGGTGGTGCTTCCAGCCCAGTTGGGAGGGTTGTTCGTTGCATATCCTTCCAAAGCTTACGGAAGAATAGATGATTGAACCCAATTCGTCCAGGGCACTTGATTGGCTAGTATGTCATGTGTATGATGAAATGAGGCATTGCAAGGCGCACCTGCTTTGACATGGGAGGATCTTGTGTGCTATCCAAATTTAACCCACGAACCTACACAAAAATGAACAGCTAGACAAGGAGACAGGACCTCAAACTCCATACCTTCTGTATCAATAGTTTTGCCATCTCATTCCGCTGTGGCCACTTTCCATGGTAGACAGTATAGTACAAGAATATATCATACTCCTTGCATAGGTTGAAGAGTACTGAAGTGGGTTTTGAAGCAAGCTTTTGGACTGTCAAGGTTGAATTTGATGCTGTGAGGTCTTTCATTATCTGTGTTGTTGCTGCTCTTGTGCCACTACCTTCACCCAAACTCATTTCATCATCTTCACCTGAGAGTCCCAAGTCACCACTATCTGAATCAGATGATCCACTCTCCAAGCCATCACTTGAAGCCCGCCCTTTCATCCCTAAAATATTTTCGCCATAGTCCTTCTGTAAACCAAGTGGCATGATGTGCATTGAATCCAGGGCAGTGGCTCGGATAATGTCAAAGTAGGGTAGTCTTGATAGTTCGCTGTACCGAAATCCATAGTCTCTATATATTTGGAGACGTTCATCTTCTGTTTCTGCATTTTTCCAGGAAAGTATAATATCTTGATGTTCTTGATAGGACCAAGCCTTGCCCCAACTCTCGAGATTTAGGTTATGCAGGTCAGACCTCGGAGATTGGCACAAGAAACAGAAGGAAGAGCTACTATGTGATGCAAATCCACCTATTTTTTGGATACCAGGTATATCTCCAGAGATATTGATGAGTATTCCCCGACAAATCCTTCCATAACGGTATGACTGTGTTCTTCTCAGCCAAATACCAGTTCTCCATAGCTCGAGAAGCTGATTCACAATAGGCCGTAATACGTGGTTGACCTGCTCCATACTGGGTTCCTTTGGTCCAGGTATATTTGCAAACTGGAATGTGTACTCCCTTTTGTGACGCAAATGGGCCGGTAGGTTGAGACAGATGAGGTAGATGGCCCCAGTGCTGTGCATGGAGTGATGTTTTCCACTATGAGGGTTGAACCAGTCAACGAACATGGAAAAGCACAAACAACTCTCCCCATTGACTCGTCTCATGAAGGGAAACCCTTCATGATCCATAATAGACCTGGCGAATGGGCCACTATTCACATCCCATATTGAGCCACCAATATCTTCTGGGTTGGCAGTGCGCTGTTCTATATGGTCTTCAAAGCCTTTGCATGCATGCAACCGTGCAAGGTATTCAGAGAGCTCAGCAACCACATATTTCCGGATCGGAACCTGCATATTGCTTTGTGGGTGGTGACTTGATTGGCTGAGGCGTGCATTACATGGCTGTGAGGTTGGGGTGGCACGGTAGGAGCAGCGAGGCAGCAGGGATGGTGGTCTAGGCAGCAGGATTGAAGGTGAAGGGGGGTCATTAGCAATGTCAGAAGTTGCTGAGGTATCTTCCCAATTCCTTGGTTGTGCCTTCGTTCTTTTCTCCTTCCCCTTCCCCTTCCCCTTCCCCTTCCCCTTCCCCTTCCCTCCTCGTTCTTTCCCCTTTCCTTTATCATTGGCGGTCCTTCGCCTTTCAGGTAGTCCTTTACGTGGCAACTCAAGAATGGGTTCTTCCAGAGGTTGGTAGTCTGGCAGAGTGTATAACTGGAAACACTCTGGGCAGCAGGCAAACACCTTCTCTTTGCTTCCAATGTTGAACAACTCCACAAGACGCTCAACAGTTTTGGGGAAACGGAATAATGAATATTGTCGCATCCGTGAGGTTGCCTTAAGCCATTGCAGAGCCCAATCGAAGAAGTTGAGCAACCTCTCAATACAATTTTGTGTAAGAGCATCGCCCACATAGAGTAGTATTGCAATGCAAAGGAATATTGTGGTCATTGAGTCAAATTTGAGCATCGGGTGGTTATACAAGTGATCTAAGAGAAAAATGAGACTAAGAGGTCACAGCAGAGAAATGATAGCCCACCACAATCAATGCTTTGCCGATTGTCCTTTCCAAAGGTGCGAGATCTTTGTTCATTCCAAGCCCGCTGACAAATAGAGTCCATTGTCTGAAGGGAAGCAAGGACTTCTGTTCGACAGTCCCTCCATTCTTGAAGACTATGATCCCCAAGCCTTGAGCATAACTTCCACCCAGTAGACTGCAGCAAGAGCAGTGGTTCATTTCCAGCTGAAGAGTCATCCAGAGCATATCGGTCCTTCCTCGGAAGGCTGTGGTGGCCACATGGATGATAAGGAATATCTGCGAGGTCTTTGAACTTCAAAGTCAATGGCTGAATGTGGAGGCGAGTCATTTGTTCAGCAAAGGAGAGGTACAGATCCTCAACCGCGGCATCCTGGGAAGCCATAGCCTGTGGATCAACAGGTGAGGGGACTTAAACGTTTCGGGAAGTGTTGATTGGAGATTGTGGCAGGGGAGGAACCTGAACAGCATCTCTGCCACAAGTGCATAATCTGAGCTGAGTAGAACAATCACTTCTCAACAGCTCCTGTATCACCACCTTTAATTCCTTCATCTGCCCCATGTCCCTCCGACGAGCTTCAGCCGCTACTGCCAAAAAACCATATCTCGCTCGTTGAAGCTTTGACCTTCGGTTGCTTCAGTTGCCTCCCATCTTCTCTTCCTCAATCCATCCCTCATATGGCTGTCATGTCGCCGCCCCATCGCCCATTCAATCATAACATCGTTCTCGAGGACAGCACGACTCCTGCGTTCTCAAGGTCGAGCAATTAGCTCTTTGTACTTTCCTAGACGAAAATTTAGTTAGCGAATTTATTCACCTCTCAGTTGTGGGTCGGCGCCCCCATCCATTTTCATCAAAAGGATGGAGGGATCGCTTTGCCTGACCACCGACTGTCGCGGTATCAACCATGTCACCAAAAGGACTGTACCCTCTCCTGTTCACCTTTGATCTGCTCGATCGCCTCCGCTCCGTCCATACGTTCACCAAGATCGACCTGCGTAGCACCTACGACCAGGTTCGCAGCCAAAGGCGACAAGTAGAAGACCGTATTCTGGACTGGTATGGATCCCACAAGTTCCTGGTCATGCATTATGGGCTCGCCAATGCCCCTACGTCGTTCCAACGTTCCATGAACGA
>Ga0307515_10008732_pt1 | contig 19690 bp, 21 predicted proteins | sample 17_EM_MG_FD_194513 | JGI IMG/M metagenome (GOLD analysis project Ga0307515, IMG submission 194513) | Populus trichocarpa ectomycorrhiza microbial communities from riparian zone in the Pacific Northwest, United States - 17_EM | ecosystem: Host-associated > Plants > Roots > Unclassified | place... | reverse complement strand
GCCCGTATGCGCATGGCGGATGTCTGTAAAGATCTAGCTAGTGAGGCGATTGTGGTTATCCAACCAAGGTTGGATCACCGGGGGGCGCTCTGTGCCGGAGAACTGGATCCCAAATTCCACCCCACAGGAGCGCCTACCTGTCGGGAGTAATCGAAGTTTACGCCCTCGGATGAACCAGCGCTCGTGGTGGATCCATCCATCTCAGTTCCATCTTGGATGTGTGTGCGAGAGAAAAGAAGGCTGGCCTGTCGCCACTGGATCTCAGTTGGCTCAGGAGGTTCCAGAGTATTTCCCGCGGTGATCACACTTTCGGCGCTTCGAAAATTGCGCGACGAACGGACCAGCAATCGAACCGAGCACGCCAAAATGCTTGTGTGTGTTTCCTGCACTGCCTTCCATTTTCGCCGCTGAACTAATGCGAGTCGGTCCTTCATTTTCGAGGACATGCCCCCCCATGAATTCAGTCGTGGGAAGACAGTGAAGACGCCGATATGGGTACTATGTATCTGATCACGCCTCCAGTGGAGTGACAGAAGTGACTGACAGGTCATTGTCGGGGAAAGAAATTTAGTATGATTTAGTCCAGATGAATAGTTGGCGTTGGTTATACAATGATCATTAAGCCCATCCCGACAGAAACGCACCCGCTCTCCTACCGTGCTGAGATTGCGCTCGCTCATGTTGGGAAACAAGGCGTTGATCACAGTGCGCAGCGAGGTCATCGGTGACCGGTGATCGGCATGTTCAGCTACCCAGTTGATGAACCCACAGGACGTCCGACCGCTCAGAAAATGTGGCGTGGGTCGTCGATTCAGGGCAGCTCAGAGGCAATTGAGAGCCAGTTTCCGTTTCGTTAACCGCCAAAAGGCCACCATCAGATGCGGAGTCTTCCCAAGAGAGAGGTACCTGGTGTAATGCGGGGTACCCTGGGAGGGAGGGGAATAAAGTAATTCCGTGCCTGTCGGAACCGAGTGAAACCTGTCCCTTTCACAACGGCAAACCCTGGCCGATGCCGCGAGGCAGAAGGGTCGTTCGCCGTAAACCGCTGATGCAAGTAGTATTGTTGTTCCCATGGCCCCGGTCCGGCTCAAAGGATAATGGGCGAACAGCCTGACTACGGTTCGACAAAGGTGTGGGTCGTGCCACTTGTCCCCGGCGCCGGTCCACGCGTCACGCCGTAAGTCGAAGCAACCCACGCGCAGATGGCCGCCGAGGTCCGTCTACGTCGCCTTGATGTCGGTACTTAGCAAACGATGATTTTCACCCGAAGCTGTCGGACTTAGACTGCTTACCTAACAAGCGATCGAATAGGCACACCCTGACAAATTTCTTGAGAAGGATCCCCCAGCTTGATGGCTTTCTATAAAACGAACGGCATTCTGGCACTCCGGCCTCTTCCCTCATGCCGCGTGCTCTTCCATCCAAATCCACCCTTCCCTCCCCACACACTCCACCAAACACATGGCTGCTTGCTCGTGGAACATCCTCCCAACAGAACTCAAGCTGCACACCGTCGGCTTTCTCCAGCCTGAGAGCGTCAAGGCCCTCTCAGGTGTTAGCTGCGAGGCATATGCGCTGTGTGTTCCAACTTTATTCCGGGTATGTCTCCAACCGGCACCGACCACCCGTACGCTACTCACTATCTTACCCCATCCAGAACATCACTCTGAGCAGTTATGAAGCCCTCTCGTCTTTCACGCATCATGTTCCAAAACCCTACTACCATCATATCCGGTCTTTATCCCTTTGCTTGAAGCCATCTTTGGCTGGCAGTGGCCCCATAGACCAGACGAGCGCTCTGATAAATGTCCTATCCTTGGTCACAAGAGTGGAATCTCTCTCCCTGCATTTCATCGGATCTCCGGCCAAATCAATAATCCCCTCATTTTACAACTTTCGTGACCTCAGGTCTCTCCATGTAAGCAACTGCGGTGATGAGGACGCGCAACCTTTGTGTGTACACTTTCCTTTTTCGGCAAATTCAGTATCCGAGCGCTGACACCTACGACATTCAGGAGCGAGCGTCTGGTTGTCTCCATTGCGTTGGCAATCCCACAACTTAAAGAGTTGACGTTGGACAGGATCGCACGCTCTCAAATTCACGCACCCGACTTGTTTGGAACCTTCATTCCTACTGTTATTGGCGATAACGATATCGAAGGCCACCCAGTTGTCGGATCCGCCTTATCTCTTCCATCTCTTCTCCAAATCCCCACTCTCCAGCAGCTCCGCATTCGAGACACTCACTTGGGCGACCGTCGGTGGGAGAATGCTACTTGCCTAGCTCCATTGTCTGTTCTCGATCTTGGCTCCTGTTGTCACGTTTCTCCCGAGGTCGGCCGCACACATGCGGAAGTCGTCGTAAGGAATGTCGCCAGAGCTTCCCCAATCAACCGACTTGCCATCGCCACTGGCCTCAACCAAACCGAGTTCCAACATTCTACCACCCCTCTCAAGAGCCTCCGTCATCTGGAGCTCACTTCCTTCTTCCCCGTCGATGGCATCCCCGACACTCTCTCAACATTGTCCGGTTCTCCAATCGAAACCGTCGCCGTTCAGTGCTTCAATGACGACGTCGAGGATATTTGCGAATCGCTCGAAACCTTCCTCAACGACAGGGTGGAGAGGGGACCGGATCAGTTCCACCAGCAGTTGAAAAACATCGTCATTACCCTCGTGCCACTCGAGGGGGACGAGGAGACCATTGGCCTCTCTTCTCCTCAGCTTTATGAGGCGTTGGAGGAGGACCAGCGTGATGCGATCAAAGAGCTCGAAGAGTTCTCCCGTGATCTGGGTTTAGCATGCGGTGTGCTGGGCATTGATGCGGCCGATGATTGCTGTGCCAGCGCCGTTGGGTTTGGCGGTCCCCGCCATCCCAGCGTGCGCAGCTCCGTGGAAGAGGCCATTTCTATCTCTAAGGCCCTGACATCTTCATGCTCGTGAGCTCCGCCCGCCGCTCCTTGCTACTTTTGAATTATTCTTTATCGATATACCATTCTTGTGTATGTATTGACAATCATCTTGTACCTTTACTTCAATGGTCCAATCACCCTCACATCCAATCTCAACCTCCCGCACGCAGGTCATTGCCTTCGAGTGTGAGTTCTACGATTTTCCAAACTCCGGGACCTTGAAGCTGTGCCTTAGACCCGGGATTCACAGACATTGAGCGAAAGGATCGACCCGTCGCGTATTTTGCTCAGTCTTGAGGATGTGCTCATTCCGACCAACATGTTCGGGAAGGGATGACAGGTGTGTTTGGGGCTGTGCTGGGCAAGGAAATCTCAACGATGTGCTACCATCGCCTCGACAACACGCAACAAAATAGCAGGTCGCCGATCTTGTTGGGACCTGCATCGCTCAGCGCCCACCCACCGATGATGACGTCTTATCCGAGGGGCCAGCGGGTGGCGCGGTTAATCGTCAATCCATAGATATCGTTCGGGACGACGGCGGTTTGGACTGATACCTTGATTAACTTGCACCCCCTCCTTGGTCACTCTGACACACAAATCTTTTGACACGCCGCCCTTCGTTGTTTTCCTATGCAAGATTAGGCGGAGGTGCACTGCTTTTCCCTTTCTTTTGGCGTCGCAGCACGGATTTGGGTCATTCCCGCTCTGGAGTGCTGGGTACTGTTCCAGATGCATTGCCGTCTGGCTCCTGCGGATGAGGGCAGCCCATCTCTTCATCAAACGTTGGTTCCGTTCGACCTCCCAGCCCTCCGATCAACGAGATGAAAGGCCGACAGCGTCCAACGTCTCGACTCGCCAAACAGAAGTCATCCTTCCCCTCTGGAGTGCTTTTCAGGCCCGCAGTCGTTGTCCACTGCCGCGAGTTGATGACGGTTTCCTTTTCATATTATCAAATTATCAACAGTTTTACGACTCCTCTTATGCACTCATGATCTGTGTTGTGACTACTGCTGCCACCCCCCGCCCTATATAACCCCTCCCCCCTCGGCTCCATGTGCTTCGGAGACAGAGCGACGGCTTTCCCCTACTTCCAGTGTCTCCGACGCATACAAAAGTTCCTCACGGCCCCCGCGATGTATTCACATTTGACGGTGCTCGAAAGCCATGCGACTACACACGCCAACACCGCCGCTTTCAAACTACCTCATGTGTCTACACTTGGAGGTTCACCTCCTTTTGTTGAGACTTGGGTGCCCGTGAACTATCGCAGGTTCCGGGACGATGTCGAGCACTTTGCGAGATATTGGATAACGACATTTCAACGCGCCGGGATCGCGCCAAGATCATGTATTGGTATTTGGTGGGTGTTCATCTCCCACGCCTGCACTGCTGCGGGATAGATCATATCTCCCCCCTTTCTTCCCTTTCTATCTATCTACGCAATCGCTGACTGCGACTCATCGCATTTCTCCCTCACTTATGTCATCAGGATCGACGGAATGACTTATCAAGACGTGCTCCACATATTAGGGGTCTCGCGCGCTGGCTACGTTCCTCAACTGCTTCATTTCCATCGCAGCTGGAGCAAGAGCCTGATCGTCGAACTCCTACGACGTGCAAACTCCCTCGCCTTGATCTGTGACGTCTTACATGCGCAGGCGAGTCGTGATTCTTCATCTCCTTTGGGTTCGCTCCCGATCCCTGTGTATGCGAGTTCGGATCTGAGGCAGGCAGGGGTGCATAGCCATTGCAGGTTACCTAAGATCGAGGATTTAGTGGCGGATCCAACCTCTGTTGCCTTTGTGTTACATACCGCTGGGACCACCATGGGAACTCCGAAGCTCGTCCCGTACACTCACCGGACCGTCGACTCGATCATGAGGAGAGTACAGGTGGTCGCGGCGCCAACGTCAAGTCGTCGTCAAGACACTTATGTCGTGAAGTGAGTCCATTCCACTGACCAACCTACCCTCTAACTCCGGCGTAGTTGGATCTAAACTGACTCAAAATACTTCCGATATCTCCTTCTAGCTTGTCAATTTGTCATTATAGAGGTCTCGTCTGTGAGTGGTGTAAATACCCTTGAGGCGCGCGGATTTCCGACTGACATGGGCTTATCTCCACGCTGCGGTTGCGTATCCTCCAAAGCCTTATTAGGGTCCTTGATTCACGCTGCTTGCATCGTTCAACCGACGAGAAGGGATTTCTGCTCGGTCGAGCTGGGGGATATGGTTCATAGAGCGGGTGCGAACAAACTCCATACCACGACCGCGCAGGTCTCTGTACACATCAGAGACTTCAAGCACGATGCGAACCTCCTCCATAGGGTCAAGGGGCTGGATGAGATCACGCATCATACCCCTCTGAACCGTGAGGACGAGGAGTGGTTGGTCCAACACCGTATGGCCTTTTCCGTAAGCAACCATGGGGTCTCTTTCTCTGTTTTCCTTCCACTGACCTTTAGCCCTTCTCGTCCCGTTTTCTCTCCAGTGCACATACGGTACCGCTGAGGTGCCGCTGATCTTGAGATCGGCTCAGGACTCACGAACACCCTCGTCGACATTTCTGCGACCGATCGACAGTCGATCCCTCACGTTCGTTCCCATCTCGTCCTCCGGAAATTCTTCGGCCACCCTCCCATCATCCGTTTACAAGAACGTCAACACGAACGTGTTGGAGCTCGTGATCCCGGCCACCTCCTCCGACTGCCCTCACACTTCGGTTAGGCAGCCGGAAGACGGACACTTCCACACAGGCGATCTGTTCCTTGAAGTCGTTCCGGGGCGTTATTGTTTCCGAAGCCGGATGTGTGAATGGATCAGGAGTTCTGCTGGTCTCTGGTATGACGCAAAGTACGTGTGTCTTCCCCCACCCCCGCCCCCACCACCTGTAATTCCCTGTGAAGGGTAGCCTGCCCGCTGATCACGCACCTCTCTTCGTTTCATTTTACAGGGTGATCGAGGAGAATGCGCTCAAAAGTTGTCCAGAACTCCTCGTCGAATGCATCGCTATTGGAAACGGGCGGCCTTCGCCTGCGCTTTTAATCGAACTCGGTCCTGGCGCCGCGACGTTGGGAGAGGCGGGTTCGGTCAAGCGGGAGGTGTACAGGCGGATTAGACACTTCCAGTCGAGGAGGTTGGCTCACGAGAGGATTGGATCTGTGGAGCTGCTCGTGATTGTGCAGCGCTCTGCGTGGCCTAGGACTCCTGCTGGGCATATACGAAGGGTCGATGCGGAGCAGAAGTTTCAGAGGGAGCTTGATCGAGCTTACGCCGCCGCCTCTGCCCGGTGATCATCTCGAGATCCTGTTGTCTTCTATCGCAGTCTTGAAGAAGCGGCCGCACGCTGCCGTGCAGCAACCCTGCAACATTCCCCTCCCCCAAACTCTGTGATCCGCGCGAGCTGTTGTGGACACAGACAACAATCCTTTTCAAGGCTCAAGGTTCCCACAATTTCAATCTCCCCCCCGTCCCCCTCCCTCTCCCCCTCTCTCGGCCCTCAATGACCCCTCTCAGACTCCCGAGCCTCGACCGCGCATAGAATTTGTTCGACCCATATCTTATTCGATATTTATCCTGCCCCCCCCGGACCCCTAGACTCTATGCGATCGTTATCAGTTTCTCCGTCTTCGCCCTCATTATTTATTATTAATAAGTTATATCACCTATTTATCCTACGCATTATTCACGGCGTTTTATCGTTTCGGCACATATTATTAGACGTACATTCATCTCGCATCTCTCATCGCTGTTGTACATTGTATGAAACGGCCACCTTTCGTTATAATGTAAGGTGACCGACATTGAACGTTTGAACACCCATAGTCCGTCCCGACCCGTCAGCACGATTAATCATCTCCGGGCAAAGTTATTTGTGTATCTTTGAATTCCCTGTGTGAATCTGAAACCACCCGCGATGACAATGGGAATGGTAACCGTTTCACAAGTACGCGCGAATTCTCCGAGAACCTTAACTTTGTTACTGAGCACAATCGTTGGGCGAATTCACGGAGATTTCCATCGAGATACCCCCCCTCGCTGTCACGAGAAACCCCGGTGGCTCCATGAATTCAAACCGGGCCACACATCCCGGTGAACAGGTCAACGGTTCTCCAGTTGTAACTGATGACTAGGAACCGATGGCCTCCGGAGAATGAGTGCGACAAGTGACTGGGGAAAACACGGGACGAACTTCCGAATTCTTCGATCCTTTACGATTGCACGCAGATCCTTAACGTGTAGCAACCACATCTACATCATGACCCAATTTCAGTATCGGGAAATGCCACCGAAACCCCTCTACGTTAGCCCTTCGGCGCTAATTCCAAAATTGAATACGATTTGGTTTTAGCGGTTGGGTGGTGGTGTATAGGAGGCGTGAAGTTCCGCCGATGTACTCGGCATTGTGTACGACACCCGCACTCACCCGGTTCCTTTCGGAACAGGCGATGCGAGATGGCGGTGGTATTAGCGTGCGAGCAAGTCGGATGTCAACCTGGACTCGGAGGGACGGCGCATGACGTGACGCTGTAATATTACCGGCGTTTTGTCAATGCCTCCCATATCATTCAAAACTCGAGGAACTTACTGACACACAAGAGTGCACATCGACGATTCGGGAACAAGGGCCGAGTCCCAGGGATATGCGAGGCGCCGCGGAACCTGTGCGGCTTCAGGAGATCGGAAGGCGGATTTGATCCGCCTGTTCCCCAAACTCAAAGTCTGACAACAGACTCCCGGCGCCTAGAAAAATAACTCCAAGAACGTTCGGGGGGATCAACTTCCGTCGATGCCCAACAGCTTCTCGCCGCTCCCGAGATGCCCAACGGAGTCAAACGGTGTTCTCTGCGCGTCAAGGGGTCAAACGACGGTCGAGTATGTGAATAGCCTGGATCCACCCTCTATCCCATCTCCATCCCAATACAATATTTCTAATCGACGGCCCGGATCTGTGAACAAAGCACCATTGCTTCCCCCAGGTTTCTGCTGGGCCGCCATCCGCAGACGTGCCAGCAGGACTTCGCATTCCCTGGGTCGTATCAAAGAGTATCAGCACCGTTAGCACGGTTTTCGTAAGCATGCAGTGTGATCTCAGCGGTGCGATTGCCGCAGAATCGCGTGTTTTGCAAGGGATCTGATCTGATGTTTTGGCGTTGTGGCATGAAAGCGGTCCACAGCGGCTGCGGACGCGACTTCCGATATCACGGGATAGCGGGAACGCCTGAAACTATCATCAGATAGTGCTTATGTGGGTGGTGATACATGAATTTCCTGGGGTATGGTGGGGCGGATATCCCGATGTGCGACAAAGGCATAGGCAGAGGATAAGGGAAATGAGTGGTAGGTCAGGTCACGACAACAAATCGTCAAGAAATTCTTGCATTTCCTGTTTCTCAGTCTTCTTCGGTCCGTGCTCCTCAGTCGGAAGCGGAGGAGCCTCCTCGAGGCCTGAAAGAGAGCGATCAACGGCAATCTCAGATGCAAGCCGATAACTGTACCCTACCTTTATTTTGGATCCGTGAGGGTCGGGTTGCAGACCTGTTGGTCGGTTGCTTCGTCGCACTCGTGCGAAACCTTGATTTGAGATCTAGGGATCACCAGGGTCAGAACCAGAGGGGATTCGCTCAATTTCCCTCACCTCTGCTCGCGTCCGCCATCGCTTTCTCGCGACTCAGATTTTCCAACTCTTCGTCCCACTCCACCGTCTGGACACGCCCTTTCATCGGCTTGTGTGTTGAGTGGGAACCAACAAGGTTGAGGTGTGCCAAGGAATGATCCACTTCGTCCTCGTCGGGTTCGTCCGTGAGCTTGAGGATACTAGGGCCGGCGGCATCATCTAATCTCTGTCGAGTGAGGAAGTTGGACAAGTCGACTTCCGGCTCCTTGATCTCTTCCCCTGTATCACCGTAACCAGCATCATGCGATAAGAAACACCGCATCTGGATCGGTTTGAACGGTAAAGCACGCACCCTCGGAATCAAGCTCTGGCTCTTCCTCCTTATACCTTTCCGCATTGGAACCCAACTGTCTCCTCGAATACTTCCTAGCCATCTCTTCTCTAGCTTCTCTCGCCTCTTCGTCGTCTTCGTCATCGGGTCCCTCACCCTCAAGCAATAACCTCTGTTTCCACACCGCCGGAGGACCTGCCCCCCTTCTCCCTCTGGCTCGGAGGTATTTTCCGAGTCCGCCGCGGTTCCCCCGGCCACGACTCCCACCACGGCCTCGTGAAGTCGAGCCAGATTGATTTGAAGGAGTGGGAGATGGCGAGTCCATGATATGGTGTGGTTGATCGGGGGTGGGAGTGCGAGGGCCAGGGTCGATCACAGGCTTCTGATCCCCATCCGCCTTGAAGTCCCTGATTCACGAGACGCACACCGTGGGTCAAATAGGTGTCCCTAACGCCACTGTCGGCACAGCTGAAGGTTGGAACGCCTGGATTTCAAGGATCAAAAGAGTGTGTATTTGGAAACATCCCTCCAAGATATTAAGAACAGAATCATGTACGAGCGGTAGTGTACTATAAACTAAACGAAGGTGGTAGTGCGACAAAGAGTGTGGATGTAGTAAAAATGTTCCCCACGATTGTGTGGTTTAGGTAGTGTTGACGTATGGTGCGCAGACGTTGGGGTCGTGGTAGGCAGCCGGATCCTCGGTGAGATACCCAAGTTCTATACCCTTGTAGTAAGACCTAGAGAGGGGGAAATCAATTTTTGTTCAACGAGCGGACGGGCGACTCTCATACCATTGCCTCTGCAGGCCATTAGCAGCTGGAGAATCCTCGAGTTTGAAGCTCCAGAACTGGGGGTGGATCGGTAATCAGGAATCACTACCTCGTTTTTGTTAGATGGGGCAGACTTACGATCCATCCGGTGGACTTGCTATACATAAGCTTCTGGGCATCGGCCCATTGGTTCAAGAATTCGTCTGTGGCATCGAAGTTCGTTGAGATGGACCATTCACCGAACCACAAGGGAGTGTTCTGGACCGCGGCATCACGCTCAATCCTGTCAAGGTCTGGAAAATACACGAGCGTCAGCAGGTGTGCCCTTCCGAATGTAATCGGAGGGTGATTACTTACTGCAGATGCTGGTCAAGTAGGCCTCTGGGTTGGCATCGGCGACGCCCTGTGATCACGGAAATCAGCAACGCGTCATCGGAAACATCGACGAGAGGGCTTACTCCGAAACTGTAGTAGAGGTGATTGTCGTAGGCCTGAGGACCATCCTTGGCGTCAGCAGGGTTTGAAGGGTTATTGTACTGCCAGTTCATATCCATGAAGCTGCGGGGGAGCATTTACTGTCAGTCATAGCCATCGGGAGAGGATATATGCATACTTGGTGGTCAAGGGCTTCCTTCCAGATCGGAAGAAGCCATGGACCATCTCCGGATCACCATACTTGAGGATCATCTGGAACAGGGCAGGCGCGGAGTCCATGAGCACGGACTTGACCTCGTCGGAGTACTCTCCGAATTGAGCTGCTTTCTGGAAGGTAGCGGTGACGTTTCTAGAGGAATCGTGGTAGGACATGTGCCTGGCACCGAGGATATCTTCAACTGCGCGGACAGTTTGGACGAAGTCCTTCTGGACTGTTGGATGTGATTTGAGTCGGGATCGTGTACCAGAAAAACGGGGACCTACATTGCCCATAGCCGGGAGTACGGTTCGCGTCCATGAGAGGCTCGTTGATCGCTTGGATTGAGAAGACGCTCTCGAAGTCAGGGTCGACGTGTGAGAAAACGGTCAAGACTGCGGTCCAGATTAAGGCACGGTGATAGTTCCTCGGGGTCTGTATGAAAGGAATCAGTCACACGATGGGGGAAAACCATGGAGTTACTCGCGTAGAACTGGACGTCTGATGTGCACCTACAAGGCTGATATGGATCTCGGGTTTCTTGGGATTCGAAGTATAGACTCACCTCCCGGCGAACATCTGGTTTTCGGCCGCGACACCAGGGAGGGCGTGGTGATCGAGAATGACGGCGATCCTAGCTTCCTTCAACCATTCCAAACCTTGTTTCTACAAACAGTGTAAGCGGTCGGCGATACCGGGAAGGAGATGCAGAGACGCACAAGACGGCGCATCCCACCCTTGGGGTAGAATTCTCCCCATTCAACGAGAGGTTCGACGAGCCAGTAGCCAAGCTTGGACGCAGATGGTCAGAACGGAAATAAGAGACGCTTGCAGGAATATCAGCCTCACAGGGATGCGGACGGTGTTGATCCCCAGTTCCTTCAGACGTTGAACATCAGCCTCGGTGAACCAGGTTTGCCAATGGTTGTCGAAGATTTCGTCAGCAGTGTCCGGGTTTGCCCTGGTGAGGTCGCTGTTGATTGGCTCTGACGGTAAATTGCCGAATATTAAGGGTAATTGTAATTGGCGCACAATTCGGAGCGGATGCAATCTTGGCAGTTGGCACAATTTTCACCACCCATTGCAATCCATTCTGATGGGGAATTAGTTATGGCGTCGGGGGTGAGTGAAGTTTACCGATTACGCACCCTCTGGGAGCATCCAGGGTTCGACCAACAACCTGCGTTAAGATGGTTACCAACCGGTGCATAACACGAAATTTGGAGAGGTACCAAGACCCAAGGTTGACACCATAGATCTGCTTTGGCTGGGGGAAAGCGAGTACAGAACCGAAGAGGGTGAAGACGCCGGCGGCGAGGGACAGAAAGCCTCGCATCTCGACTAGAAATGGGTTACAGATCGTGGGGCGTGAAGAGGAGAGGAGGGAAGATGGGAAGCTGGCTCAGCGCCATCGTGGTTTTTGAGTCAACACCGGCTGTTTGACTTTGGAAGAGAATTCGAGAAGCATGTCGGTAATCGCTAGCGCGCGCAAATGAACGCCCATTTCGAGAGGCGCACTGTTGTCGCTGGCCCCTCTTCGCGGACAGCGTGGGCCTGAGGTGTTTATCCAGGCCTCGGGGGCCTCGAAGAAGTGATGGTCATCTACTCAACCTGTTTTCTCAGTTGGACATTGATGCAAACTTCACAATCAACTCGAGATTTTTCCGACGAGTAAATACTTCGTTGCCCCCGGTGAGACTTGGCCGCCCCCGTTCACCCTGGTTGTTTATGAACCCTGGTGTTCTTCTCTGGAACGAACGAGCGCAGAGACCGCACGCTAAATTTAGATGTGACATACTTACTAGGGCTGCCAGGCAGCAGAACCTGGAACTTTGGTGGTCGATCCGAGGTTGATCACCATTATCAGTTGGGCAGATGTACAGACACGGCTACGCTCGAAACTCGGAGTGCCTAAATGATACACGAAAACCACCGAGGGGACCATAATGGCGGGACCGTTCCACGTCGACAGAGGCGAAGCTTCGCGGGTAGGGCGCTCGCTTATGTTGGCTTTTCAACGGTTTCGCGTTAGTGTTATCTCCCAAGGCATCACCGATTTCTTTTGCGGAGTTGGCCGTGCCCGGGTTCTGGGGGAGAACTCAGTTGGGCTACGCAGGGTCGAGCAGTCGAACAGAATGGGCGGCTCAGCGAGTGCTCTAGCTTTCGGTGCGATGATTTGATAGGTCTAGAGCCTGTTATCAGTGGAGTGGGAAGCAAAGCTCAGCAAAAAATGTCGACACATCAACAGCAGAACGATCTAGGCCTGGACTCAACTTGAATGGTGTCTGGAGCACTACCGACGGAGTGCTCATCGGAATGGAGCCCATCCACGACAGATTACTGAACCACCGTACCACAATCTGGAGCCATCATTACAGTGGATAGCGCCGCTCACAGACACCCAGTCCGGACCAAGAGCGATATGGCTTTCTCCCAGCACATAGCAGCATCTTAGGATAGACAGGCGAGTGTCACAGGTGTAATGGTGGGGGCAATCGAGTATCGGGACAAGTCCGACCGGATAAACACGATCCTCGATGGTGGTTACTGGCTGAGCTGCCACAGACGATGGAAGAGTTGGCAAGGCCAGATGGATTCTCTTTTGCGCATCGTAGTCGTACGACGTTGGTGCGGTCCGCACGTGAACCAACGCAAAAAAAAAAAAAAAAGACGACAAGATCCGATCTGACCCGGTACGATAGGAATCACTGTGGTAAGCAACCTCGTCAAAGATTCGAGTTCCCTCGCCATCGACAGCAGCAGCCCACCGTCTCTCGCTGTGCTTGCTCGACGCTGGGGTGGGCGGGAGAGAGGCCACGTTCTTATTCGGTCTCACGTCGGACCTTCCGGATATAGGCGATGTCGCAGATCAGATACGGCCAACTCCCAAAGTACAAAAATGTTCAACTTTGAGCTTCCCGTTCTCGTCTTCATCCTCCATGGCGAACCTCAAGTCGTTGCGCATACCTCCTCCGCCCATCGACTTCACCTCTACCTTTGCGGCTGAGCCCACAACCCCAAAAACTCCCGCCGATGAGGGTATCGAGTTCTTCGAACTCGCGTCGGTCGATAGCAAGGATCCGATTCGCGTCTACGAACTGCAATTGGACCCAGACGGTGGCCCCAACAAAGATAGAGCTGTATGATTTCCGTTGATCTCGCTAGTCATCGCTCACATCGCATCCTCTCGGTTTAGTACGTACGACTGCCTCCAGCAACCACGCCCTACGTCTTGCGCGTGACCATAGACGCCGGAACGCCCGCCTCCAGGAACGGTGTGTTCAAAACAAACTTCCCCCTCGATGGAGGCGCTTTCGCTCGGGACGGGTTCACGGAACGCAAGTGAGTGCTCCCCCCCATCCATCTCTTCGGAACAACCCGCCGATCTCCTGTCCGTTAGACTCCCAATCGATTTATCGAAACCTATCAAGGTTGATCTGCCCATCTCATGCGCTGGTGCATTCGTGTACTGGGTCGAGTTTGATGGAGAGATCCCCGACACACGCGTCAAGGGTCGGGAAGGCTACTTCAACGTCGATCCTCTTCTCCTCGTGAGGCCCCGCGTTCCTATCCTTTCCCCGGACCTTGCGATCAACCTCAAGCGCGACCTGGAATCGCAACACGTCAACCTTCCGTTGGATGGTATCTCTATGATTACCCTCGTTTCCAAATGGATGGGTCCCGTCTCTGGTTGGAGAAACCACTTCCAGGAGGCAAAGGATCGAGGATACAACATGATCCACTGGACTCCCATCCAAGAACGTGGGGAGAGCGACAGTCCGTATTCTATCCGAAACCAACTCGCCTACGATCCCTCAATGTTCGACGAAAAATCCGACTTTGAAAAGGACGGGGGTGTCTCAAAGATCGAGGAACTGATCCACATCGCAAAGGAGGAGTATGGTCTCTTGAGTCTCACCGATGTCGTACTCAACCACACTTCCAACGACTGCCCTTGGTTGAGCGATCATCCAGAAGCTGGTCTGTTGCACCCGGCCCACTTTCACCGCAATCACTAACAATTATTCAGGTTACAGTCCTACCAACTCCCCCCACCTTGCCCCTGCTCTGGAACTAGACACCGCTATCCTAGAGTTCTCTACCACACTGCAAAAACGAGGGCTCCCGATACAAGTAACCTCGGCTGCGGACGTTGATACTCTGATGAGCGCCTTGACCGAGTACCTCAAATCCCTCGATCTCTGGCAATACTACGTTCTAGATGCCAAGGTTGAGCGGGAGAACGTCAGAGCGGCTCTTTCGACAAACAAAGTCACCCCCTGGGATGGCCCCGGCGTTGCAGGCAAGACACTTGTAGAGCTCTTTGAGATCTTGAAGAATTCGGGGAAGATTGCCGGTTATCACGGACTCGCAGGCCGTTTCTCAACCAAGGTCGGCGGCTCAGTATCTGCAGGATTCGTCAAGGCTGCATTCTTGGAAATCAGTGGCATTGATGCTCTGGCAGACGCGTGGATCCGAGTTGTTGATGTCGTTAACGTGTCGCTGTACGAGGAATGGAACGAGGATACCAAGATTGCGTTGGACAACATCAAGAATCGCCTCAAGTATACCCGCCTAGAGGAACATGGGCCAAAACTCGGACCCATTTCCGCGAAGTGCGTATCACCTCATCGCACAACTGGCTTTCGCTGATCATCCCTAGGTTACCCCTTGTGGAGCCTTACTTTACCCGTCTGCCTGAGGCCAAGACAGACCCCCTCAAGTATTCCTTGGCCAACAACGGATGGATTTGGAACGCAAATCCCCTAGAAAACTTTGCCATGCCACCGTCCAAGGCATACCTTCGTCGGGAGGTCATCGTCTGGGGCGATTGTGTCAAACTTCGGTACGGGTCTGGCCCGGAAGACAACCCTTGGCTTTGGGGCTACATAATCAAGTATGCCAACGCCCTCGCAAGCGCATTCCAGGGTTTCCGCATCGATAACTGTCATAGTACTCCTCTCCACGTCGGAGTTCGAGTGCTGGACGCCGCTCGAGTCGTAAACCCCAATCTTTACGTGTGCGCCGAGTTGTTTACGGGCAACGAGGAGACGGATCTCTTGTTTGTCAGGCGGTTGGGATTGAACAGTCTCGTGCGGGAGGCTGGAAACGCATGGGATCCCAAAGAATTCAGTCGCTTGTTATACAGACACGGAGTCGGCAAGCCCCTCGGTCAGTAACCGCATATCCCCACGATCACGGAGCTCACTCAGCAACCGCTGCCATGTCTGTTGTATGTGAAATACAGGTTCAATGGGTGAAGCGTGTTTGACTGTGAATGAAGAACTCTCCCCACCCACTGGAAAGGGACCATCCCGCCCGGCTGTGGTTATCCCTCACAACGGCTCTGCACCGCACGCGTTGTTCTATGATCTCACTCACGATAACGAAACCTACCTTCACAAGAGAAGTGCTGAGGACGCGTTGCCAACTGGAGCTTTGGTCACTTTTTCCTGGTCAGCTACTGCGAGCGTGAAGGGCTTCGACGACCTGTATCCAGCCCTCTTGGATCTCGTCAACGAAAAGAGGGTGTATGAGGTAATGCTGAATTCCCAGTTGACAACGCGACACTCATTTGATCATGCAAGGTGACTGGCCTGGGGGAGAATAGTGGCTTGGCGAGGGCCAAAATGGTCTTGAACGCTCTACACGCGGAAATGGCACTTCAGGGCTTCGAGGAAGGACATGTGCATCAAGAAAATGACGTGAGTAACTTTTTCGACCCTTCAAACTAATCAATCCTCATTGGGGTGTCTTTGTAGTACATCGTGATGCACCGTGTACAGCCCACCACGCAGAAGGGGTACATACTCGTAGCGCATACGGCATTCAAAAAAGGATCGAAGGATCGTGGATACAGTTGAGTGAGACTGTAACTATGTCCGCACTCGGCTCACAATTACTCCTGCACAGTCGATCCGATCAAACTTCGCTCCACGAGGGTAAAGTATATCACGGGGTACACCATCGACATCTCCTACGAAAAGGTCAAGGACGAAACTACGCTCAAAGGGCTGCCCGGAAAAATCACCGAAATTCCGACCATCGTCGTGCCCCAAGGCCTGGACGCTGAGGGTCCCTTCTCCGAAATCATCGTCCCGGAGTACTTCCCCCCCGGAAGCATTATGCTATTCGAGACGCGTTTGGAGGGACTTGATCCTGGACTGGATCAATTTTGCGCTTCGGAGGCCGAGCAGGCGTTTAAAGATCTAAATCTCGTAGAGTTGAATGTTGTCCTTTACCGTTGCGAGGGAGAGGAGAGAGACGCAACCGGAGGGGAAATAGGGGCCTATGACGTTCCCGGAATTGGAAAACTCGTCTACTGTGGTCTGGAAGGTTGGATGCATCCGTTGAGGCATATCATTAGGTTCAACGATCTCGGACACCCACTTTGTGCACATCTCCGACAAGGAACTTGGGCGTTTGATTATATCAGCGGAAGGCTGTCCAAGTATGTCTATTTCATCGGGAATTTCTTCTAGTTGTCAAGGTGCTGACTCGGAGTTTTACTGTGAAGGCAGACAAATACTTTCCCGAATCTCGCGAAAGCTGCAGCCTGGTTCAAAGAACGTTTCGACAAGATCAAGGCCTCCGTCCCCCCTTTCTTGAGACCGAAGTACTTCGCGATTATTATATCGGAGGCTTACAAGGCCGTGCGTCGGGTTGCAATCGAACAGTGCTCGGAATTTGTTGTGGACGGTCATTTGTTTACCCATGACCTGGCCTTGTGCTCGCTGCAGATGCATGGCCAGGTAGCCTCTGCATCCCTGGATCCAGGAAAGATTACCCCATCCCTAGCCGCCGGTCTTCCTCACTTCACTGGTGGCTGGGCAAGGTGTTGGGGAAGAGACGTGTTCATTTCTCTACGAGGATTGCTTTTGACGACAGGCGACTTCGAAGGCGCGCGAAGGCACATCCTCGCCTTTGCGAGCACTTTGAAACACGGGTTGATTCCGAATCTATTGGACTCCGTTAGAAACCCGAGGTGTGTTGTGCTTCCAATTTTGAGATCTCGTGCGAGCCATTGACCATGTCGTGTGGTTCTAGATACAATTCTCGCGATTCGCCGTGGTGGATGCTTCAGAACATTCAAGACTACTGCGTAATGGCACCGGACGGCTACTCCATCTTGAATGAGACGGTGAAACGTCGATTCCCGAAGGATGACATCTGGGTTCCATGGGATGACCCGAAGGCGTATTCATACTCAAGCACCATCGCGGAGATCATCCAGGAGGTTCTCCAGCGCCACGCTGACGGGATATCCTTCCGCGAATACAACGCCGGGGCCAACCTCGATGGGCAAATGAAGGACGAAGGTTTCCAGATTGATGTGAAGGTCGACTGGAATACTGGTTTCACGCTTGGTGGAAACGAACACAACTGTGGGACGTGGATGGACAAGATGGGCGAGAGCGTGAGGGCTGGAACGAAGGGCGTTCCCGGGACACCGAGAGATGGAGCGCCGGTTGAGATCATTGGACTTCTATTCAGCACCCTGAGATGGTTGAACGAGGTTAGGGGCAAGGACAAGTTCCCATTCGAGGGTGTGAATGCTACGAGTGAGTCGCTTTCCGGCTATCGTCGAGCCTGGTGGTTTACTGCACCAGTATACTGATTCATTTACCGTTTACCCTTTCAGTCAATGGAGTCCAGCGCCTCGTAACATACAAAGAATGGGCAGATCTGATCTATAACTCTTTTGAAAAACACTTCTACGTCCCTTTAGGTACCGCTCCCTGCCGTGCTTCCTTCGGTGGCTAACAGAAGTTGTTGCTTAGATCTGGCTAAAGATTCCGAGTACGAGATCTCCACCGGCCTCATCAACCGTAGAGGGATCTACAAGGATGTGTTCGGGTCCGGCCCCGGACGGGAGTGGTCCGACTATCAGTTCCGGTCAAATTTCCCTATCGCCATGGTTGTGGCGCCAGAGTTGTTTGACCCGGTGCACGCTCTCGGTGCGCTGAGACTCGCGGACCAACACTTGCGCGGACCGCTGGGAATGAAAACTTTGGATGAAGCGGACCTTCAATATCGTCCGTACTACGACAATTCGAACGACTCGGATGATCCTGCGACCGCCAAGGGGAGGAATTATCACCAGGTACGCGTCTATTCGTTTCACCATTCAGTTTCCTTAATTTTGGAGCGCTTCCTCGCAGGGGCCAGAGTGGGGATGGCCGCTCGGGTTCTTCCTGAGAGCCTACCTTTATTTCGACACCAAAGTTGGGCAAGGAAAGGCCGTGAGTTACCTCTGTTGGTAAATGATTAATACTCATTGATTCTGTCCAGGACCCGACAAAGACCCTCCACAAACTGCACGAAGCACTGCTGCCGGCTCGTCACCATATCCAGACTGACGCCTGGGCCGGTCTACCGGAGCTGACAAATAAGAACGGCGAATACTGCCGAGACTCTTGCAATACACAGGCCTGGAGCGCCAGTACGCTATTAGACTTTTTGGAGGATGTGCATAGATTGAGCTGAAGGGGGTTTCCGGTTCGGTCCCGCTGACCACTCGAATCATCGTGATCGGACACGTTTCTTCCTTTTTGCCTTTGCCTGTCATGTGTGTGCAGACGGGGTGTCTTTTTTTCGTTCTGAGTTGACCCCTATCTGATGAAGAGTTGTAAGATGTAATGTAGTTGTAAACGAATAGACCCTAGACCCCCTTACCGTTTTATACCTCCGGATGTCACTCGCGACTGATCGGTTTGAGCCGGATGATGCACTGCGGGCGTTCCACGACAACTGCCAACTGGTCACAATACGGGCGGCAAAATGTGTCCAACTGGACTTTTGGGCGGGAAATTCACTCTCGAATTTGACTGTCCGAATGCCGACCTTCTGCCACTCCAAGTTTCACAACTCCCCTTCTTCCCTCGTGGGTGAGATTACGTCAGGAGCATCCGGTGGAGTTGTACTACTCCTAGCTCGCTCGATGTGCTGAATGAAGGTTTCGGGGCAGGGACCTTCTGTGATCGCCATGTGTTGATCTAACCACCTACAAAGTCTGACCTCCTAAATACCACCCCCCCGGTACTCGTTCCTTCTTACCAACTCCCCGTCTACGATGGTTAACCCAAGCATATGCGCCCCTTGCAGGTACGATGCGCTAACCTTTCTCTGGACCTGTCTCTCGTCTCTGATAAGCTGTTGGTTTGTTGCCAGGATGCGGAAAGTGGTTAGTGGTTCTTGTCTTGTGACACCAATCGGTTGATGGCCGTCGGTGATTTACCGCCCTCGAAAGCGGCTCGCTCATCTCCTCTTTTGCTCTCCATCCTATCTCTGCGCCTTTCTTTAGAGGTGTGACAGCAGGCAACCGGAATGTGGCCAGTGCCTCCAAGCCCGCCGGATGTTCAAATGCACCTATGACACTCCTACTTCCAAGCCGACGAGGGACAATTTGCGCAAGGGAGAAGCT
>Ga0307515_10008731_pt1 | contig 19691 bp, 16 predicted proteins | sample 17_EM_MG_FD_194513 | JGI IMG/M metagenome (GOLD analysis project Ga0307515, IMG submission 194513) | Populus trichocarpa ectomycorrhiza microbial communities from riparian zone in the Pacific Northwest, United States - 17_EM | ecosystem: Host-associated > Plants > Roots > Unclassified | place... | reverse complement strand
ACAAGTAGTAATTTAGGGGGAAAATGAGAGTAATAAAAGTTGAACCAAAAGACAATAGTAAAAGAGCCAAAAAGTTGGTAAAGGCACGAATACGCCAATGCATTTGGCTAAGACCTACACGGTCTTTTTTTAGTAAAGTTATAATTTAGTCCCTTTATTTAATCTAGTTACAAGTTAGTCCTTTATATTGCTGTAACCTATAAGTTAACTCCTTGACTCTTATTGACCGTTGCCTTATCAAAACGTTGATTGGTTTTGCTTTAAAATAAATTATTTGGTGTTTAAATAAGAATTAAAATCACCAAATGGTGTATTTGGAATGTAGAAAAAATAGCCAACATATGTTTTGACAGGGCAACGGTCAACAATTGTCAAGGACTGAGTAATAAATTATCAAACATGAAGGACTAAAGTATAATACAATTAGAAAGAAAGGACTAAAGTATAATATACTCTTCTTTTTATTCTTTTTGCCTTTGGGACGTAGCCTTGAGTAATCAAGATTTCACCGGCCTTATTTATTATTTTCCAATTTAAAGCCACCGATTAGGACTCTTTATTTTCAGTTTTGTAAATTAAATTAAATTTAATTGATCAGGGTCTTTGGTCTTCTTCAGTCTACGGTTTCTTTGTTTAACCAGGTCATGCTTTTGAGGTCTTCATTGAAAAATCAAGGACAGACTTATCAAACATGTGTGTTTTGCACGGACAGTGATCGGCAGTTTTATAAGGTATGTTTGAGGATATTTTCATTTTACTAAGCTTCCTTTTTTGGATACCTTCTGCTTTCTTGGGTTAGTTGGTTTTGATAGTCGACTTCTTGCTGTTTTTTTTTTCACTCTTGGGGTGAAGCTCTGGAGGGAGGGAACCCATTTGATAGTTTTGGTGAAGAGGTATAGCTGTAGAAAATATGGGGCTGTTGGATATTTTCATGACTTGTTGCATCAGTAAGTAATATTTATGGTGGGATTTGCTAGCTTTCAATCCGAGCTTAATTTATGGTTCTATGATGATAAGCAGTGATGTTGTAGGTACATAGAAGATATGAGTAGACACAGAGTGTATTAGGAAAAAGATAGACAGTGCCTTGCAGAGGACTCTTGATTGCATTTCTTCCCCAAGTTGGTTCTTGTGCATAATTTGTGGCTTTATGTTGACTGATTCAAGAAAACACAGTTTACTGGGATTTGGAAGTAATGAATGGCTTGTATTTTGTTTCAAGTTGTCATCATCAAATGTGTTGTTGCTCATTATTTAATGCATTTGAAAGATGAACACAACGAATTTGCACTGTTTTGCGGTTTTTGGCTAAAACGCACGCTAACCAGAGGAATAGGAAAAGCTAGATATGAATATCCTTGAAACTTAGTTGAAAGTTTCTGTTTCGGAAAGCAGGTGATGAGCAGCAGAGTTTTGTCTGGTCATCTCCCTTGTTTTTCCAAGTTTTGTGATTCTCTCTTTGATGCCTGTCCTGTTAATTGGTGACTTCTGAAATTTGTGTTACAAATGTCAAATTGTAAAATTGCCTTTCGGACCTTGTTTTTCCCTCTGGTTCATAGTACAAATATGTATTTTCTTAGGTTTGTCTTTGCCTAGGCATCGTTGCCTTTTCATACTTGAAAATACGTGCTTTCTTGCGATAACCTGCTCAGTTGAATGCTGCTTTCAGCGCCAAAAATTATGCACGGTTACAATCTTTGTTTGTTACTTTATAACTCTGCCCCGGTTGGTTTAGTCCTTTACTTCTGTTTATACAGACTTGCATTGTAAAAAACACCTGGATCCTTTTTTTTTCTTCCAGATTTTTTTTAAGAGAGATTATGTAAACTATTTATATCTAAAATGCTGGAAAATATGAATATTTTGTTTCTAGTTTATGTGATCTTGTTCCTTTCCGATTCAATAAATTATAATCCTTGGCAAGCATTTCCAACCATAATACTAACAGGCATAGGGAAGGAAAAGAGAGAAACCATATTTATTATCATTGTTATTGTTGATGAGCTATGTGCTTTCTGGCATGACTAGTCCTACTTTTCTGAGTAAACTTCTTTCATTTTACATGATATTTTTGTTTGTTTATGGCAGTGAGCCTGCTGAACTTCTCAACTCAAGATGTTTTCATTGTCTAAGTTTCAAAAGAGACCAGAGAATGGTTCATAAAGGTGATTTGGTTGTTATTGGAATCTCTGTTGGTTTGGCCCTTGGTATCTTGATCGCTTCACTCATATTTTTCGGCATATGGTGGTACAAGAAGCGTTCTAATCTCCGACAGTGCTCAAATGAGCGTATTCTTCCAACTCTTCCAATACGCATGAATGGCTTGGGGACAAGCAATGACTTTAGTGCATCCCTTGCAAGTTCTATTACCATCCGGGGATCAGAACACCCTCAGAAGAGCTCTCCGGTTTCTTCTTGGTGGAATCATCACAGTAAAGATCAGTTTGCTTCTGCATCAGGCATACTTAGATACTCTTACAAGTACGTAAATCTCTAAAAAGGAAGCGAAGTTCTGTTATGTGCTGCATTAAAATTCAACTTATGATACATGTATTAACTCTTTTTTTTTTTCTGGTTACTTCATTAACTACATAGAAGTTCATTTCTATATCTATTTCTTGATAAAGAAAAAGAATCCACCCCTCTTACTCTACTGAAAGATATACCTCTTGAGAAGATATTAATCCTACACAATAGTCTTTGATTTATATATTGGTTCCTTTTCTATTCAAATCTCCATAGTCAAGAGAGTAGTGCTGTGGTAACGGTAACCAACCTCTGGTTTAGCTTAGATATGATTTTGGGTCTGGGGTATAGCACCCCACCAACTTTCTTATAGTAAACCCAAGTAGACAATACATGTAGTTGATGTATTGTAAAGCATAAGTTGATGTCCCAATTTGTTGGTTTTTCTTTTCCAGGGATATACAGAAAGCTACACAAAAATTCACAACTGTTTTGGGACAAGGTTCGTTTGGTCCTGTATATAAAGCTGTCATGCCTACTGGAGAAGTATTAGCTGTAAAGGTTCTTGCTTCTAACTCAAAGCAGGGGGAAAAAGAGTTCCAAACAGAGGTACTAAATTGCAACACTTGTACTCGAGTATATGCAGAACATATAATTACTGCAAGAGATGCCTTTCTGGCATGATTAAGAAAGCCTTCTCATTCTACACTGACAGATTTGATTCTGCTGGGGCCCTTCTTTTTCTATATACTAAAATACAATTTATAAATTTTGAAGGCATTTTCTAAGATAATAATGATCTACAATGCTCTGATGATATTTCATCTTTTCTAGTAGTGGCTCGCATTTTTTTAATATAACAAGGAAAAACTGTCAAACAATGATAAAAGAAGATTGATCATCACAGGGAACATTCTGGGCAAACAAGGTCTGTTTGACTATTTGTTCATAAAAGCTACTGAACTCTGTGATGTTCATAGATCAATTACACTAATCCAATGAAAGGTTTCTTGTTTCAAAAGATACTCACCCAAATTTTTGGGAAAATAAGGAACTAAATACAGAAAGCCAGGCTTTTGGAGCGTTCATTGCTACCCTTTTTTGCAAATTTTGCATTTATATCTACAAACTTTGCAAAAACTCTTGCATTTAATGCTATCTGAAGTTCCTAGAAAGCATATTGAGTGTTCATTTTTTAGCCTGGTCCTGCAGATTTCTCTATTAGGAAGGCTGCATCACCGCAATCTTGTGAATTTGTTAGGATATTGTATAGATAAAGGAAGCCACATGTTGATCTATCAGTTCATGAGCAATGGAAGCTTAGCAAACCACCTTTACAGTAAGCTAAAAAGTCCTCGCTTCTTTCATTATTCTTTGTGGTGAAACATCTGCTAGTATTTGTGATGAACCATGTGCTGGTATGTAACCACCAATACAAAAAGAGCATTTCTAGATTAAAATTGCAATGAATATTATGGTGTAGGGATGTCATCCTTTTTTTGGTTGTACTGATTTGTGTGGTGGTAATCTTACAATCATCTTGAACATATGCAAACATTGTTGGTTCCCTTACGAATACTTTTAAGCCATGTTTGTTTTATGAAAATTAGTTATCTAGAAATCATTTTTCAAACTTTCTAGTTTTTGTTTATTATTAAAAAAGTTGATCAACAAAAAATATTTTCCAATAAAAAAAAAATTAGTTTGATTTACATGAAAGTGTTTTCCTTTTATTTTGGACGGAAAACACTTTCCAGAAGTTGTAAAAAATTCAAAAATATCTTGTTATTTGTTGATTATATCAAATTTGATATTCAATTTTTTGATTACTATATATTTTGTTTTGAATTTCTTTCAATTTCTTCCCTTAGAATTTGATTTAATTTGATTTTTATATCAATTTTGGTTTTATTCTTTTGATTGTTATTTGTTTTTGTCTTATACTTTTTTTAATTGAAATTTTTTATCTATTATTTTTTGTCCCTATTTTTTTTATTGTTATATATTTTATTTGAAATAATTTATGAAATTGAATTATTTTTTTCAATTTCATCATCTTTCAATTTTTTTAACTATCGGATTTGTTTTCATTTTTTTATATCGCTATTTGTTTTATTTGAAATAATTTATGACATTGAATTATTTTATTTTTAATTTTATTCTTTTTAATTTTTTTATTTGTCAAATCTGGTCCTTATTTTAATAAACTTGAAAAAAAATTAAAAAGTTATTTTCTAACTTATTTTTCGTGATATAGCCAAATACTAGAAATTATTTTCCAATTTATTTTTCATAATATTAACAAATAATTTACTTTTCAAGAATAAACTTTCTATATAAACCACTTTTTTGCTATTCAATTCCTTGATAATGAACATTCCGACTGTGCATGTTTCCAGATGATGAAGAGCGTTTTTTGAGTTGGGAAGAAAGACTTCAAATTGCTCTTGATATTTCGCATGGAATTGAATATCTTCATGAAGGGGTAGGTTGAATACAGAATCTCTTTGTTCTCTCGGTCGAATGCTGGATTTGCTTGTTCCATTAATATGACCATTATTCTGGCTCAGGCAGTCCCACCTGTTATACATCGTGATTTGAAGTCAGCAAACATATTGCTGGACCAGTCAATGAGAGCTAAAGTAAGCTAGCATGCTCAAATTAACTGATTTATTATGCACAGTAATATTACCTATCTATCCCTAGATCCGCAAATTAAAAAAAAACCACCATCTTGGGATTTGAAACTTTAATCTCTGCATGCAAAGTGGAGATCTTTAGTTAATTGAATTTTGAGATGCTGGTGATGAGCTTTTGCAGTTAGCATATCGTTGTTTACAGTGATATTTTCTTGAGCACGAATAGCTAAAAATATTAGTTACTAGAAAACATAGATCAAGTTTCATGTTGTGTGTTTCTATGATTGACCTCTGCTGCTGCCCTCATGGTAGGTTGCTGATTTTGGACTTTCAAATGAAGAGGTCTTCGATGAGCACACCTCTGGCTTGAAAGGTACATATGGCTACATAGATCCAGTGTACGTATCCACAAACAAGTTCACCGTGAAGAGTGACATCTACAGTTTTGGTGTTATCATCTTCGAACTTATTACAGCCATCCACCCACATCAAAATCTAATGGAATATGTTAATCTTGTAAGTCTCGTGCTCTGTTCTAACAAATAGATGACTTTGTTTTAATAACTTACGATTGTCTGAACCCAAAATGTTCTACTTTTGTGGTTTCTATTTTCCCCCACTTTGAAGGCTGGTATGAGTCCAGATGGTGTTGATGAAATACTAGACAAGAAGCTGGTTGGAGAATGCAACATTGAAGAAGTGAGGGACCTAGCTGTCATTGCCCACAAGTGCCTGCAAAAATTCCAAAGGAAGCGACCTTCAATAGGAGAAGTTTCACAGGCTATATTGAAGATAAAACAAAGGCTCCTCGATAGGGAAATGTCTAAAGAATTTTCACGAGTTCTAAGCAGGATAGAGGATCAACAGATGGAGTTGAGTAGGATGGCCAGCATAAAAGATGGCGACTGAATGCGCAGAGGATCCAACCTTTTGCTCCGCTGGTTCTTTTCTCTGTTCTAATCTCTCCCTGCTCAACTTTCGTCAAACCATCATGACATACCACGATGAGTTCTTTTAGAGATGATAATGGGTATATATCCATAAAGGTTTTACTATATCCATATTCTATTTATTATTCATGAAATAAAAATTTAGATATTCATAAATATTTATATAATTTCAGGTATTTGTATATATAAGCAGTCTTATTTATCATGTCAATAAATGGGTATGTATATAATATATTAGATTCAAAAAAATAAAAATGTTCCAAGTATATATATATATATATATATATAGACACACACACACACACTTGAACCGTGCTTGCACATTAAAAGGAATTGTTGTATGGGTTGATCCAGGGATGGTCCAGTGCTCAAGTGAGATTCTATTGAGTTCTTTACCTTTGAGTTTGATTCATTGAACTTTATGCACAGCCATGATGATGAAGAACATTGAGAAGGCTCCTACCGAAAGAGAGAAAAAAAAAACAAATGGTATTATAAAGAAGAATAAGAATACAGTCAATGTACGGCAGATTTTGTTGATAAAAAAGGAAATATTACTATAAACATCATAGGTTTATTTGTATTGAAGGTTTACATATCATATTCAAAGAATACTTCGTACAAGTATCCTAACATTTTATAATTTATTCAAAAACTATAATGCATTAAATATTGTTATGCAACTACTTGCATCAAGTTCAAAGTATATCAAGTATTCAACATAGAGGTTCCTATGCTACACAAAATCAAAAATATCCAAGTTATTACAGACCAGAATATTCAACATTCATTATTAATTAAAAATCAATAAACTTTGAGAAAAAAAAAAAAACTATGACAGCTGCTAGTGTGGTTGCTTGCTTCTTCCTCCTTCTACTTTGCATCCCTTGCATGCATCCTTGTCTCCCCCCTTGATTGGACACCAATCCTAGTCCTCATCTTCACCAACAACAGACTAATGCACTTGTTTGACATCTAAGTCTAGTCAAACAAATTTGTCAATAACCTGAACAATATCTTGTGGCATATGTATTAGTAACTTATCAACTACATTAATGTTTTATTTCTATTTACGAGTAAAACTATCAAACTTGTTTGATAGTACTTGCAATTTTTTAATTATAAGAGAGAGTAGGGGGCTGGTTTGAGGAGTTTTAGGCTGAGAGGAGGTAGACTCTTTAAAATGTGACCTTTTTTTTACTGATCACAACTTTAAATTTGACAACAGTTATGTCTGAGATCTTTCTAAAAATCTTGATTATTGGCTCATTGTCACACAAGGATACTTTGGTCATGATTGCTACCCTAGATATCAATCCATCAAAGGGCAGACTCACTTCCTTCTCAGTTGTAACTTTTTGTATGATATTAATAAAGTGAGTGGCTAGGTTGATAGGAATATCAATAGCAATACCATACATGAACTGATCATTCTCAAATATCAACTCAGTATATCTTCCAATAGGCTAGAGGTTTGTTAGCACAATTTTTGCTAAAAATTGATAAGGAGGTAGCATAGTGTTGCTTTGGCAAACCATTTTGGTAAAGACAACACACACATCACTTATCCGTGTCTTTGAAGGGACTTTTATTCCTTTATAAGAAAAGCTAGAATATGTGATTTTAGATAGCTCATATAACTTCCTAATGATAGTAGGAGATAACTCAAGGGTTTGACCTCAAATAATAAAAGTAATGGAGTGGTCATAAATATTAAAAGGCTTATAATTGGCATAAAACCCCATAACTACTTCAACATATAGAGCAAGTTCTCCTTCAGTCTGTTTACCTCATTATCTTTTCTTAAAGATGTCTTCTATAAAGGCATACGTGGGGTCAGAAGATCACTTACCAAAACTTCTCTTTCACCTAATATGTTCTTTTTGGAGAAGTTGTTTCTGTAAACCATCTCTACACTAAAGGAAATGAAGTGATCAGTTTTTCCAGACCGTGCTATATATTTAAAGGAACTAGCCACCATATTGCCATCTTTTTCTGTCATTTGAATCTTAGTCTTTTCAAGGGATGAGGTCTTATGTTCTTCCTCATCAAAAGAGCTTAAAATAGGGATTTCAGTTTCTTCTTAGTATTTACTTTATAACATCCCTTTAACAAGAAAATTCATTAATCATTTTCAGAAACAATAAATCAAAAGAAGTTTGTGGTGCAAATATAGTGCACAGATTGTTGTAAAGACACATTATTTTTAATAATCTTCTCAAGAAATTTCAAATCATGCTAGGATAGCCTTACCATTTTTGTAGAAAGTTAAATACAAGATGAAGAAGATGAGCATATGTTTTGTCTCAAAAATTTCTTTTCTATTTATCAGAAGATGTCAAGTAAAGATGAAGAGATTTTCTTGAAAAATTACGAGATAAGTGCCTTAAAAGAAGAAACAAAGAGAGAAAGAGAGAGAGCTAATGATGTTTGTGTGTTTTAATAAACAAAACCAATAATTCAGCTCTAAAAAACTATTTTTCTCTTGTTCCTACTCATATCAAGCTTTGTGATATGCACTTATAACCTCTTTTAAGGTGATACGTCAGCGTTATGAAAAATATTGTCTCTTTAGACTAATCATTTCTCTTTTTGTTTCATAAATCAGTTAGGCCACGTCATTTTCACATTTTTTTTCTCACAAGTGTATCTAATTGTACACTTAGGCAGAGATATGGATCTACAAAAATTAACCTAATTTTTTAGCCTAAAAAGACTCATAATTGATAATTTGGAATCAGATACTTACCTCATTGGTGAATCTTCATTCATAAACATATATCTTTTTAGTTGACCAAATCAGAATTTAAGTGTGTGAGTGAGAAAGACAATAGTTCTGCTTTAAAATTTCTTTCTTCATATTCTTCACTTTGATTTGAAATATGCTAGCAAGGTGTGAGCATATTTTGAAAATCAAATTTTATGTCAAGGCCTAGACACAAAAGATTTTCACTCCTAACAAAAGATTTGATGAACTTTATCATTTCTATTATGGAATTACTCATCTATTTCCACAGTGAGTAATTGATTTTTTCTTTAGAAATTGAAGAGTAGAATGGATCCATACTGAAGTGTTCATCCATTTCCATAATGATGTGAACACTTGACTTTTTCTTAAGAATCTATCAGGAGAGTGTCTTAACAGTTTATATACTAGGTTTAACTAGTTTTAGTCAATTAAAGTCATGTTACTCCCTCTTAGCTGTTAGCATACTTGTATTTAAATCAATTTTACTTTTGCTAATAGATAGTAAAACAACTTGAATTTCTCACAATGTTTAAGATAATACTTTTATCTAGTCTTCCAAAAGAATAACATTTCAAAAGTGAAGACCATACCAAATAAGATTTGCCTCGATCCCAGTAGAATAAAGTTTTTTAGATTTGAAGGTATAGATTAGATATACTTATAAGGTTCGCTTTTGTGCTTCAGTGTTAGCAACATGACACTTATGTGAAAAACATATAAAAACATAAACAAGACTTTGTACACATTTTTTTTATTTACAAATTATATCTCTTTTAAAAATTAGAACATGTCACATACACCAATGACTTGTCTAAGAAATTCAAATCTTAGACCATTTAGAGGTTTCGTGAATAAGTCAACTAATTAATGTTCGATGTTCACATGTTCTAATAACATAATCTTCAATTCAACCAAGTCTCTAATGAAGTGATGTTTTATATCTATATGCTTAGTTCTTCAATCTTGCACATGATTTTTAGAGATACTAATTACACTAGAATTATCACAATAAACAATCATAGTATTTTAAGAGAAACCATAATTATTTAACATCTTTTTCATCCAAAGAAGTTTTGTACAATAATTGTTTGCTACAATATAATTGACTTATATAGTGGACATTGAGCAACATTATATGGAGTTAGAGGATATGGTCTATATGGCGATGAAGGTGCAAAGACAAATAAAAAAAAGGGCAACACATGTTTTTAGACCAATTTAGCTTCATCTTTATAACATGGAAACCAAATTAAAAGAAAGAGTGGGCTGCCCAATCAAAGCCTTATATGTATGCAAAGGTCGAACCACCTAAGGCCAAAAAGGAAGCTTCTATAGATAGGAAAGGTAAATCTAAAACTTGGCCTATTCAAGATAGAGAAATTAAATGCTTTAAGTGTGTAAGAAAGGGACATATTGCTTCTTAGTGTCCAAATAGAAGAGTTATGCTTACAAGAGACAATAAGGGAGATAGAATCTGAAAGTGAGAAATCTAAAAGTGATGAGATGCCACATTTGAAGTATTGTCGTGATGAGGAGCTTGCATCTCTTGTTGAGAGGAAGGTCTTGGTTAAAAGACGTGTATTAAGTGTACAAGTTAAAGAAGATGATGTAGATTAGCAACGAGAAACATGTTCTACACTTGTTGTCACATACGAAACAAGACATGTAGCATGATAATAGATGAAGGTGGTGCTAATGTATCTAGTGATACTTTTGTTATGAAATTGAGTTTGAGTTGTGTTAAGCATTCTAGACCTTATTGTTTGCAATGGTTGACTGAATGTGGTGAGGTGAAGGTAAAAAACAAGTACTGATTTCATTTGTTATTAGGAAGTATTCTAATGAGGTTATGTGTGATATGGTTTCAATGCATGTTAGTCACTTACTTTTGGGGTGTCCATGACAATCAATCGAAAGGTGATTCATGATGGGTTTAGAAATAGATATATTATTGTAAAAGATGGTAAAACCATCACTCTTATACCCTTATCTCCAAAACAAGTGTTTGATGATCAATTAAAGTTGAAAAGGGAATGTGAGGATGGGAAGAGAGAAAATTTAAATGAGGACATGAGTGAGAGAAAACCATTAGACTCATCTAATTCTAAATCACTAATTAAACTGGTTGAGAGTGGAGGTAAAACCCAAGAAGTGAAGAAAGTAAGCATGTGTGATTATAATAGTATGAAAAAAAATTAAAGAAACAACCTAATTTCTATACAAAAGAGGCTCAAATCAAATTTGCATTTTTCATTAATAAGCCAGTGATTTTACATGTGTATAAGGAGATTTACTTTAATATTAACGATCTTGATTTTGTTATTCCTAGTGTGGCTGTTTTTTTATTACAGGAATTTTATGATGTATTCCTTGAAGACATTCTTAACGGATTACCACCATTAAGGGGAATTGAACATCAAATTGATTTTGTGTCTAGATCTTCAATTCCTGATCGACTAGCCTATGGAAGCAATCCTGAGGAGACGAAGGAGCTTCATAGGCAAGTAGATGAGATGGTGAAGAAAGGGTACATTCATGAGAGTATGAGCCCTTGTGTTGTGCTAGTGTTACTTGTGCCTAAGAATGATGAAACTTGAAAGATGTGCGTTAACTGTCGTGCCATCAATAACATCATGGTAAAGTATAGACAACATATCCCTAGGCTTGATGACATGTTGGATGAGTTGAATGGAGCATGTATTTTCTCTAAAATTGACTTAAAAAATGGGTATCATCAGATTATGATGAAAAAAAGGTGATGAATGAAAAATAGTGTTTAAGACTAAACATGATTTGTATAAAATGGTTAGTCGTGTTGTTTGGACTAATAAACACACCTAGTACATTTATGATATTGATGAATCATGTTTTGCATGAATTTATAGGTAGATTTATGGTTGTGTACTTTGATGACATCCTAATATATAGCAAGTACTTGAATGAGCATCTTGATCATTTGTGTAGTGTGCTTAGTGTATTATGTAATGAAAAATTATATGTTAATCTTAAGAAATGTACATTTTGCATGGAGAAGATTGTGTTTCCTGGATATATAGTAAATGCACAGGATATCAATATGGATGAGGAGAAGGTTACGACCATCCGGAATTGGCCTACATCTAAGTCTGTGATTGAGGTAAGGAGTTTTCATGGACTTGTTACGGCCATCCAGAATTGGCCTACACCTAAGTCTGTGATTGAGGTAAGGAGTTTTCATGGACTTGTTAGTTTTCATGGACAATTTATGAAGGACTTTAGCAATATTGCATCACCTTTAACTGAATTTGTCAAAAAGTATATTGGATTTAAATGGGATGATGAATAAGATAAAGCTTTTAACATATTGGAAGATAAATTATGTTCTGCACCTATTTTAGCTTTGCTAAACTTTGCAAAAGCTTTTGAAGTTGAATGCGATGCTTCAGATATAGGTATAAGAGCTATGTTAATGCAGAATATGAGGCCCATTGTATATTTCAGTAAGAAACTTAATGCGGTGGCCTTGAACTACCCTACTTATGAAAAAAATCTTATGTCTTGGTAAGAATGTTGGAGACGTGGCAGCATTACCTTTGGCCCAAGGAGTTTATGATACATTCTGATTATGAGTCATTAAAGCACTTGAAATGGCAAGGTAAGTTAAGTAAAAAGCATGCTAAATGAGTTGAATTTATTGAAACCTTTTCGTATGTGATCAAGTATATGCAAGGGAAAGAAAAAATTATGGATGATGATGCACTTTCACGCAAGTATGTTCTTTTATCTACTTTAGATGCTAGATTTCTATGATTTGAACACATAAAAGATTTGTACAAAGATGATAGTGATTTTGCTACTATTTATAATACATGTGAGGTTTTGGTCTTTGGGAAGTACTATTTATGATACATTTTGGTGTTATTAAGACTTTAGATGTGTTGCATGAGCATTTTAATTGGCCAAAAATGAAAAAAGATGTGCAGCACAATTATGATAAATACATAACATGTAGAAAAGCAAAGTCTAGGATTCAACCGCATAACTTGTATACCCCTTTATCTGTACCTAAATAACCATGAGTAGACATTTCAATGGACTTTGTATTAGGATTACCTGGGTCAAAACAGGATAGAGACTCACTATTTGTAGTTATTAATAAGCTTTTGAAGATGGTGCACTTTATACCATGTCATAAAACCAATGATGCAATTAATATTATTGATTTGTTCTTTAGGGAGATAGTACGACTTCATAGGGTTCTTGGGAGCATTTTCTATTATAAAGATGTTAAGTTCCTTAGTTACTTTTAGAAGTTGTTATGGGGAAAATTGGATACTAAGTTGTTGTTTTTAACTACATGTTATCCCTAAACAGATGGTCAAATCAAAGTAGCTAATAGGACTTTAACACAACTTTTATGTGTTGTCATTCAACAGAACTTAAAGAATTTAGAAGACTATTTGTCATTCATAGAGTTTGCATATAATCGTAATATGTGTTGTCATTCAAAGTAGTTAATAGGACTTTAACACAACTTTTATGTGTTGTCATTCAAAAGAACTTAAAGAATTTGAAAGATTATTTGTCATTCATAGAATTTGCATATAATCGTAGTGTACATTCTACTACTGAGTTTTCACCATTTGAAATTGTGTATGGATTTATGTTGTGATATCACGGTTACACAAATTAATTACCCTAACTTCAACAAATAAGATAACATAGAGCAAGTTAGGGGTCGATCCTACAAGGAAGATCTAGTTAAGGTCTTTATGCTAAATGATTCAAAGTTTGGGGGTTTTGAGATTATCTAAGCTATGCTAGGGTAAACGAAATAAAGTAATCAAACTAAATTAAATAAACCAAAACTTATTAAGAGAAAAACCTTAGTATTAAGTAAACATCCACTGACGGAAATCAAAACTGATCATTAAAATTATACATCAATTTATATTTTGAATATTTATTTTTCCTTAATATTAGTTAGTTAATCAATATGCAGTATAACTAACCCTAACCATTAAACAACCATAGCGTCCACATTAGTAATTTAATTCAATTGCAACCTTAAAAACTAGATAGGTTGATAAATCTAGACAACATAACTGTCTGCAGTCTATATTCAATTTAATTGAATGTTTTCCCTAAGATTAACAATATAAATCCGTCATATTTAATAAACTTAGTCGCTTCATAAGTTAAATATTACAACTTCGGTTTTGATAGAAAACTTAGCAATAGATTGGTTAGAATAATAACTGAAAGTCCACTCTAATAATCAAACTAAACAATCATAGAAAATAAGCATAGGAAAACATTCATACTCATCATATAAACTGGAAAAAAAAGAAAAGATAAAATAGATTTTATAGCTTTAAATTTGGACTTAGTGAAGTTAATTTGCCCAAATAAAAACCTTTTTCATATGAAAAAATAATTTCCATGTCGGTTTGGATGTTTGGGAAGTAAGTTGGACTTGTTGTTTCACAAAACCTGCAGAATTTACAGGTTGTCTTAGAAAGATCATATCTCTCTCATATGAGATCTTTTTCTACTGCAATTTGGTAGGTTGATATGTCTTTGAGTCAAGAATCCAAAAACATTGAGTTTGCATCAAATAGACTTCTCTAACTCAAGATATTCAAGTTAGAATGGACAAAGGTCAAAACTGGTAGAATGCAAGACTTGTCTTTGAAGGCTGCGATTTCCATGTTCTTTCTTTTCTTTTCTTTTTCCTAGCCATATATGTATAGAAAGGTATGGATATTAGCTTTCTAATTTCACTAGAATCACTTCATTTTGACTTTATAACTCAAGTTATATGTAAAATATAGATCAAAGGTCAAATCTGTCAATATTCGACACGAGTTGGAACATTATCTAAATTATATCTCTAAATTACTTATTTTTGAATCTTACATCCAAAAGTACCTTCAAAAAATAAAATAAAAATATCAAGACATTTTATATATAAAACATGGGCAAAATACTAGATAAATATGGGTAAAAGTATCGAATAATATGGTTACATCAATTTAACCCTTTAACTCTCATGGATTTGATTCATTTATCTATTGATGAAAGGGTTAGTTTGGATAAAAATCATAAATCACAGATGGTGAAGACACTCCATGAGAGTGTATGGTAACATATTGAAAAAGGGAATCATATGTATGCAAATAAAGCCAACAAGGGGTGCAAACAGGTTGTATTTGAGCCCGGTGATTGGGTTTGGGTGCATATGTGTAATAAGAGATTTCCATCCCAAAGGAAGAACATGTTACATCTGCAAGGATATGGGCCATTTCAGATCCTAAAGAGCATCAATGATAATGCTTATAAAGTTGATTTGTCAAGTAAGTATGGTGTTAGTGCTACCTTTAATGTTTCTGATCTTACTTTGTTTGATATAAGTGATGAAGATTCAAGGTCAAATCATTTTAAAGAGAGAGTGGATGATGATGACCATCCCAACACCACTCATAGGCACACCATTAACCCATTAGATGTGCCAAGTGGGCCGATTACAAGGGCTAGGACAAAGAGACTTAAAGAGGCATTGAATGAGCTAGATTAGCACACATGGAGCACGATAAATGTAGAGGAGAAAAAAGACAGTAAAGAAGCATAATGGGCAGCCTTTAATTCATCTAATCCAAGTCCAAGAAAGGCCCGATCTGAGTTCCATAAAGGAGTCCAAGTCAACATATTATTCTTCTAAAGAAGCAAGGAGTTTCAGCCATAAGTTAGGAATGATTAATTAAGTTAAATAAATTGATTCTACTAGCTAAGAAAGGAAACCTACAAGTTAGCAACTAAATGAGGAAATTTGCATTATTATTTATCAAAGTCTTGTAAGGAAATCCAAGCTAAATAAGGAAGCATAGGGGCGACAACATTAAAGACCAAATTAGATCAAGTTTTCCTAGTTAACAAGGGATCTTTAAGGGCGACAAACACTCTTACACCTACAAGAAAGTTTATTTTGGCCTTAATGACTTCTAAACTAGGGAAATCATGCTATCTCATGTTAATTATCTTTATGTTTGTGCGGCAGCCATTAGACCTCTTAATTTCAGTTTTAGTTTTATGCTTTGGGCTTAAACACTTAGGGTTTTTGGTTTAAATGTAAGTGGATATCATATAAGTCCACAAAAGGGGTCCATAAGGGTTTATTTTAGAATAGGTCAATATAAAAACACTTATTCTTAGACGTGATTGAGTTTTGGGGATTATTGAAAAAAATTACTTTGTTTTGCTGCAACTTGTTGTTATGTGTGTGGGTGAGATATTCCTCATTCCTTTGTTCTTTAAAGGATTGAAAACATTTTATCAAAGTGCAACTAACTTCATGGGGTCAATCCAATATACTTCTCCTTCACAAATTAGAGATTTGATTCCAATAATGTTAGTGCCTAGGTATAAGTTACCTTTGTGTCACACTCCAATCAAATCTTATTTACTTGGCTTTCTGGGAGTTGAATAATTTGTGTGTGGTTTGCTTTATCGCGTGATCAAAAGGTCCGCATCACTTTCTCTGATACCACATGACAGTTCCATTTCTATTCCCTGTATATTAATAAGCAATCTGCTAATACTTTGCAAACACTGATCAATAACCAAATACATAAAAGTGTGAAAAACTTAAATGATCAAGTTATTTAGTTACGGAGGGAAAACCTTTTGAAGAACTTTTTAAAAGATAAAAAAAACCCTCTGGAACAGCCAAACCCAGGATAGACAACTTTCACTAATGTAGAAGATTACAAGAGGGATATTTTTTACTACAATTAAAAAAATCAAAACTTGATTTTTTATTTTTTTTTTTAATTATGTCTCTAGTGTGTTTCTACAATTCATGATAATGCTTTCCTTTTCATATTTAAAAAATCAAATTTTACAATCAAGACTAGCTTTAAGAATTAATGGAAAGACTAAAATAACATGCACTTAATTTGTTTTGTTTCCCCCCCTTTTTTTTTCTTTTTCCTTTCCTTTTTTCCCCCTTCTCCTTCTGCTTCTTTATCCTTTCCCTTTCCCTTTCCCTTTTCTCTCCATGTTCAAAATAATAATTACAGTTGTGTTAACAACTTCTTTAATGCAAAAACACCCTATTTCCTTCCTTAGGTTTTTTTTAAAAAAAAAAGGAAAGAAAAAAAAATAGATCTGGACATAAAGAAAGAATAAGATAGAAAGGAGAAATAACAGTCTACCTAGAAGGTAAATTAGCTTCATTTAATAACAAAACCATATCTAAAACTTATTTATGATTTTTGTTTAAGAATTTAGGATTTGGTAAAGAAAAAAATTTATATATAATTTTGTTGGAGATGACAATGTTAATGGAAGGAAGGCAATAATTTAAGAGAAGAAGATGCATAAATGGTGATACAATTAATGAATTTGGATTTATATTTTTAAAAAACAAATTTAATAAAAAAAAATGATTGGGGTAGAAGAAGATGTAGAAATGGTGTTATAAGGATACTTTAGATATTAAACAATTATAATCACAAACCTATAATATTTTAGAACTTTTTCATTAACTGAATTTGTGTGTTCCTAACTAAATATGCAAAGTGTTATATAAAATATAATTTTTCATATGTGAAAAGAAACATACGATCATGGACAAAAGTTAAGATATTTATCATAATTATTTTTTAAAAAACATAATCAAGTACGTAGGAGATTATCTCTAGCTACAACAAAACTAAATACAAATCATAAGAATCTTTATAAAATAAACAAGACTGAAGTTGAGAAAATTACTTAAATTTTCTTCCCTCTAAAACCCATATATTATATATAAAAAAACTAAAAAAGATTAGTGTTTTACTGTGGACTGTGAGTGATTTTATTATGGATTGCACTGTTTGGGTTTACTCTCTCCGAAGCTCTTTCAATGTTGAGCTCTTTCATCAATGAAACATTGGACAAGTGGCGTTGAGTTGTTTATTATATTACACACTAAACAAAAAAGCATTAGTGCTCCTTCACTGTTTACCTAAACATAGTTCATTGTGGATTGGAGTAGTGTAATGACAAAGTTGTTCTTGCCACATAAACTTGCAAAGCATGCAGTGGGGTTGTCTTTTCCATTTGGCATTGAAAGAATGGTTAGGGATAAAATGGTCAGTTCTAATTTTATTGGGACCTGGTCAGGTTGCGGGCCTTAGGCGTTGGGGCATGGCATGGTTGCCAGACACCTGGCGCTAAGGCCAAACCCGGTGCAGACCCGCGCGTTGATTGCAAACCCATGCGCCTTGGTCTGCTAACCCGGGCCTAGGGTCTGCACACTACCCCGGGGTTGCAGACTCGCACCCCTGGGTTTACCTGGGTCTACCGACCTGTGTCTGGAGTCTGCAGACCCCCAAAAAGAAGAATAACAAATTTGAAAAAATTAAAAAAATAATAATAATAACAATTGTTATTGTTATTGTTAATTTTATCATTAATAAATTTGAAAAAAAAATTATTACTATCGAAGAAAAACCATAAATTTTATTTGAAGAGATTAAAAACTATAAAAACTTGGGACAAACAAGTTTAATATTATTATTAATATTATAAATACTATTATTTGTATTATAAATATTATTATTTTTATTATAGTTAATATTATTAATATAATAATTAAAAATTTTAAAAAAATACTATTAATATTGAAAAACAACCACATATTTGATTTGAAGGGTAAATTAAAAATTATTGTTGATATTATTATTATTATCATTAATAAATTGGAAATAAAATATTATTACTATCGAAGAAAAACCATAAATTTTATTTGAAGATATTAAAAACTATAAAAACTTGAGACCAAACAAGTTTAATATTTTTATTAATATTATAAATATTATTAAATTCATTCATATTATTAAATTTGAAATAAATATTATTACGATCGAAAAAATATAGATTTAATTTAAAGGTAAAATCAATTGTTGTTGTTATTGTTATTGTTATTATTGAAATAACAAAAATCATGAACTTAATTTGAAGGATAGAATTAAAAACCATAAAAACTTTGACAAAAGGAAAAAAGAGATAAATATAAAATATAAAAAGGATAAATAAATATTATTATTATTGAAAAAGTCATAAATTTGATTTGAATGATAAATTAAAAATTACAAAAACTTTGACAAAAAAGCCAAGCGAAAAAATAATAAATTAAAAGTAAAAATACTGAATCGAAAAACATCATATACACAAATTAGAATTGAAGAACTAAATTGAAAAAAAATTAAAACTTTAACAAAAGAGAAAATGACTAAAATAAAAAAAATCAAAACTAAGAGGATGGATTCTGAAACACCAACAAAAATTAGGAACAAATTTAGTTGTTTGGGGGTAGGAGAGAGAAATGAAGGGGGGGAAAGGTCACCAACGATAAACTGGCTATTTTTAGGTAACACGCGCCACCTATAATGGAAGAGGACATGGTAGAGAATAAAATGACATGGCAGAATCATAATTTTAATTGCTGGGAAACGTTTTACACACCGTTTAAAATGCACAACACCTCTAATATGCTGGCGTGTATAAAGCTCGTGCCAATAGTTTTTTTCTACCATAATAATAATAAAATAGTAAATTACAATGCCATCTCAAATAGAACGAGAAATAACCAAAAAAAAAATTGAAAAGATAATGATACCTCCATTAAGGATGTTCTTATATATAATTAGGTTAGATTTGAATACATGATTATAACTAAACTAACTTTTAAAATTTTACAAATTATAAACTTGAGTCATTTAAAAACAAATCCAAATAGATTGAATATATTAAATTGAACTAATTTTTTATAGATATTTATGGGCTGGACATATAAATTTTTACAAAGATAAATAATTGGTTTGTCTTTAATCATAATTGATACAGAACAAGTCAAGAAAAAAA
>Ga0307515_10008730_pt1 | contig 19691 bp, 2 predicted proteins | sample 17_EM_MG_FD_194513 | JGI IMG/M metagenome (GOLD analysis project Ga0307515, IMG submission 194513) | Populus trichocarpa ectomycorrhiza microbial communities from riparian zone in the Pacific Northwest, United States - 17_EM | ecosystem: Host-associated > Plants > Roots > Unclassified | place... | reverse complement strand
GCGGCCTATTAATGCAATAACTAACTTATATAGAAAGTATTAGATATCCTATATAAGTAGAAGTAGGTTAAATAGAAAAAGTGAGGCAATTCCGCCCCCACTTTCCTATTTAACTTACTTCTACTTATATAGGATATCTAATACTTTCTATATAAGTTAGTTATTGCATTAATAGGCCGCTATTAAATTTGCATTAATTATTATTTAGTAGTTGTCGAGATACTAAAGTGCGATTTTTCCAATTTTTGGTGAGTTTTAAGATGGCCGACTCGCTTGCATAGCCGACTCGCTTATTAAGTACGTTATAGCCTTTTCCTTTCTCTTAACTACCTAGTTAGTAATATTTATAACTAACGTACTAAGTTGTAAGGAATTTTGGAGCGTAATAGTAATTGTTTTTAGGATATCTTAAGGAGATTCTAGAAGCTTTTAGTTCGCTAGTATAAGCTACAGCGCTAAGTGCTTTATAATTAAATGCTTAATGTTAAATAGAACGTGGGACCTTTTAGACTAGTTTTACTTATTCTTTAGAAGGTTTATAGCTAGTTGCAATAAAGTAAGTAATAACTAAGTAAATATTAATATAAGGGCTTAATAGCTGTTAGTATTAATAATAACACGGTTATTACCAGAACGTGTCTAGTTGGTAGCTATAAGCTTTTTTAAAAAGCCTTTTAAAAAATAATTATAGACTTTCTAAGCCGAAGGCGGCAATTTTAGATTTAGGATAACGGTCTTATAACGTAGGAGAGCCCCACTAATTTCGTTCTTACTAGAGTCTATAAAATAGCACAACGTATAGTAGTAGTAGAGTAAGTAGTACTGCTATATAGCTTCTAATCGTTTTCCCTATTTAACGCTGTTTATTAGGTTAAAGATAAAAGTAGAGAATAATCTAGCTGTTAACCTAAAGATCGCGGCGGGATAGTTATCCAGAAGGTTGAACGGATTATTATTTCTGCCGAATATTATACCGTCTAGACTACTAACCGGATAGTTAAACTTAAATATAGGTTAGATAATCTTTAGGAGACTAAAGTTATCTCTAATGCCAGAGAATAATAGCATTACGCTAACTAGGATATTAAACCTATAATCTATATTAACTATAGTAATACTAGCTAAGTAGTTAGAGTTCCTAACGTTATAGGCTTTATTAAGGATAATAGTATACTAGTAATACTAGAGGTTGTGCTTCTATAACCGCTTAGGAACTTTAAATAGCTTTAGATTAAACTTAACTGCCATTCCTAACTAGCCCTTACGCCATTTCTATAGAGCATTTAGCCCGTAATAAGAGGCAATAATATTATACGTACTAATAACCATAACCTAGGAAGTCCATTTATTGCTAGAAAATAGATTATTAGTGTTCTTAAACAACTCTATAATATAAGTCACGCCTATTATAGTCGTTTTCTAGGTAATAGACTTTTTATAATATATATAGACATTAAAAACTTTTAAAAAGTATAACAACTCCTTAATCTATTATTTAATAAGGGCTAATGGCATAATAACTAAGAAGGGTTTCGCACGGCTAAGAGCTTTAACCCAAGCACAATCGCTTAACTCTTTCGCTTATTTAAGCTTTCTTACCTATTTAATAATGCACTAAAATAAAGTTAATAAGGGAAATTTTTAGGAAGCCTTTTAAAAAATTGCCTAAGAGACACATAATAAACAATAGACTGTAATAACTTATATATAGTATATACGCGGCGACCTAGAACATTTTACCTAGGCCGATAATATCCGCTAGAATTATTCCCCGCATTTTACACTGCTTCTAAGCGGTAGTAATAGCGTTTACGCTAATAATCTACTACTAGTAAAAGGGGTAACTAAGTAATTATCCTAGGAGGCGGGGGAACCTTTAATCTTAAATTCTTAGCGCGTTAAGCAATTGTTTTAGGTTGTCCCGTTAATACTTAAAATTAAATAATAACCTACTTAGCCATTCTACCTTTTTAAGCTCTATTAGTATTGCCTCGCCTATATAAATAATATTAGTATCTATATTATCAGCCTCCTAGTCTTTATTAGCCTAGGCTATTACTAAGCCTTCCTCTAGTCTAATGTTGTTAAGTTTATCTGCGGTAATATTTATACTAATACGTTTAGTAGCTTTAATGGTAGAATAATAGTTAGTCGTAAGAGCGCGTATATAATAGTACTGTCAATATTAGTAGCTGTAATCTAGCGTTAAGATATTGTTGTTAGGAAGTTCCGCGCATATTTGCCCTAATATATATACTAGGTCTTCCGCGGTAGCGCGGAACGTATTATTATTAACCGCTATGTCCTTAACTAATACCTCTATATCTAATTTATTATTGCCGTTATTGCCGTTATTAACGCTATTAACTATACTATTTAGTATAGGGTTGTTATCTAATACAGCTTTGCCGGAAGCCTTTCTAATAACGCCCTTACTACGGCTAGAAGCAGCTTTAGTCTTTAAGCGTCTAGGCGTATTATTTTCCAATCCTCTTAATTAGCGCTTAGCCTTCTTAGCTTGGCGTTTTTATCTAAAAGGCGCTAGGTTTGCGTTAGCACGCTTAAGGATAAGCTAGATACACTAGTTTGCTTTATTATTATTTAGGCTGCGCCTAAATAGAAAACCGCCTTAACGCTTATAGAATTGTGTCTATATTTAATATAAGAAATTTACATAATAGTCTAGGTTTAACTAACTATCCTACTTACCTAGCTAGGGATTTAAATAACGCTAGTTGCTATATAACTTACTAGCGTCTAGGCCGGCAATAATAGTTCTTAGGTCCATTATATATAGGCGTGGTTTTATTATATAAATAGCTTATTATTAAGCAAGTTCGAATACCTTCTTGTTAATTAGCTTAAAAATTATTATAAACGGTTCTTCGCTTATAAGTTTAGTAAGCTCCTTAGCGCTAAGCCCACAGAATGTCACTAGCTTTACTATATTTTAGGTAATATTTCTGTTATTACCCTAGATACTATCTAGTTCCTTAATAAGAGCTTCTAGTTTATTAATATTATCCTCAGTCTTAGGGCCCTAGATATTATCCGCGCTATTATAACCTATATCCAAACTATTATCTATAGGCGGTTTACCTACTAAGTAGAAGTCTACTGGGGTAGTTAGCAGCTTAAAGAGATCTTTATCTACTAAGTATTTGTCTATTTTAGAACTATTAACCCGTTCTTCTATAAGGGGGATATTATTAAAAGGCTTTAGAGAAACCTCCTCTACTAATACGTCGATTTAAGCTATAAGCGCCGCCAATTCGGCTTTATTAGGCTAATAATAAATAATAGAGGTACTAATAAGGAGGTCTAGTATATGCTCGCTAGAACCTATATAAGCAATTAGTATAATACTACGCTCTATATTAGTTTATTAAGCATAATTTACTTACTAAAATTATTATTAAACTCTATCTTACTAATATCGGCTATATAATAGATACTAGTTATTAACGTTAAGTAATAACTACGTTTAACCTATATTAAAGTTGGGGCGTATATAAGGATTTTAAGGAAGGCTTTTAAAAAAGTCCTAATTACCGCGTAAGGTTAACGCGGTAAAAGGCCACCTATAAGCCTTTCCCTTTTTAAGTTAGTCCTTAAAAATACTTTAATTAGGTAATAGTAGGGTAAAATATAAGAGAGGTTAGAAAATATAATTGCAGCTTTAGGAAATTAGGAGAATAATAGTATCTACTAAAATTTGGTAAATTTAAGTTAAAAAGAGAAGTTGTAAGAGGTTAAGGAAATAGAAGTTTAGGTTTATAGACGGTGTTTTTAGTTAATTACGCTAGCGTACTTATATAATTATTAAGTTTTCCATTTATATAATTAAATTTAAATTTTAAATTTAAATTTTCGGACTTTTGTGGTAAATTCACGCTTTTACAGTAAATTAATGGCGAGTTTAGGTATTAAGATTTAAGGTTATTATGGTATTACGCGAAGGCGCTTATATAGCGTGCTAGCCTATTAGCGTAAGTTCCCGCTATTTACAGGTACTACCTTAGCTATATTTATTACTCGTTACTAACCTCCTTACTTTAACTACGCGCGCTACGCTGCTGTTAATAAGAACTTTTAGGAAGGCTTTTAGAAAACTGCCCTAACTATCTAAACCAATATAGTGGCAAATATTATTGTTTACCTTTATTTGCCGTCTATAGTGCGATTTAGAAATAAGCTTTATTAAGTTAGTAAATCCCTTAGCTAACCCTTATAGACCTATTATATAGAACTTACCTAGCGTTACTTAATTATATTGGTAAACTAAGCAATAATCTAAGAACCTTTAATTAATCCAACCGCTTAATCCTACGCTCTTATAGACTTTTTAGGAACTTCACTCTATATATACCCTTTTAGTGGTCGCAGGCATTACATTAAATATAAGGACTATCTTTTAAAAGGCTTTCTAAATACTTCCTTATATATTACTATCTAGCAAGTACTTAGCCAAAGTTTATAGAAGCATCTATATTTCTCGGCCTAAAGTTAGGCTATCCCTTCTACTAGTATATTTTGTCCTACTATTATTAATAAAAGCTGCTAGCTAATAGAATTAATAGGATCGAGACTCCGCGACTATACACGTACTTTTAATTCTAATATTTATATATGGTCCGCCTCTTATAGGACACTATTGGCGAAAAGGATAGTAGAAAGTAGTAGAACGAATTTCTCTTTAGCACTAAATATCGCCTTTATTACCTCTATTATGTCCTTTTTTTTTTAAATAAGTAATACTCCCCTACCCCTAATGCCATATAGCTTAGTATTATACAATGCTACTAAGGTAGCGGCTTATTAGGTAGTAGTAATGCCTAACTCTATAACCCGTTTATATAGTGCGGCGTTAGTCCTTATAAACACCCTACTAAGGCCACGCTATCCCTCTTAACGCCCCCTAGATCTTACCCTAATTTGTTCTCTTTAAAATGTACGAGTAATATTACCATTATTATTAGGATTGCGGCTATCTCTATCCCTATAATTACACTAGGTATTTAGTAGCTCTTATACGCCCTAACTAAGAAGTTTATATACCTATAAGTAGATCTATATAAAATCTTCTATAAGCCCTTAATATATAAGACTAAGACTTACCTAGTTTATATCCACCTTATTATAGCCTGTCTCCTCTAAGCTCTAAATATTCGCAGTAATTATATCTAGATACGTACTTAGTAATAGGTATAACTAAGGATTAAGTATAATGTATAAAACTTTAGCGCTAAGGACTTAATAAATAGGTAGCCTAGTTTAGGTAAGGGTTAAAATAGTAATAGTATTATAGGTTTATAAGGCCCGGAGTATAAGAAAGTAATAATTAATATACCTCTTACCTTATAATACCTTAGGATTTAGGTTTAAAGGGCGAAGTAAGATGCGATATTTGCTAAAAAACTGTTTAAGAAGAATTGTTACTTAGTCTATAAGTGTAATAGTAGTTATACTATAATCTATATTATTCCTCTATTATAATCTATTAGCTTACCTCGCTAAGTCCTAATAACCTTAACTAGAGTTGCGGACTACTTCTATAATAGTACTAATAAAGGGGTTATGTAACCCATGCTAACGGTTAGTTTATTTACACTTATATAGATACCCTATTATTAATTTATAATAAGTGTCTATTAGTCCTATAGGTAAACTGATCCTACCACTACCTAGGTCTCCTATTGGTTGCTGTTCCGCTAGGCCGTAATAACGTGTATAGGGTGGCTGCGTATATAAGGTGGCCGACGCTTCTAATAGCTAAGCAATTTCCCTATACTTCTAACAAATCCTAAACAACTAAAGGACAATACCCCCTAATCTATATATTACAATATTAAACCCCTCTAGCGCTAAACACTAGCTAAAACGTATAATTCTTAGACTTTAAGTAAACGAATTTACTAGTTGGGACCCTTCCGAGTACACGGACGCCATTAAGGCATATCTCGCTTTTATAGGACGTTTAACTAATAGTTTAAAATTTAGGAAACACTACGCCTATATTAAGCCGTTTTAAGCCCTAAAGGTAAACTAAATCTTATTTTATATTACCATAAATATAGAGAAAGATATAGCTAACCTCCTAACTATCTAGGAGCTAGCGTATAAGATATATTGTGTCTGTTATAATAAGAAAGGGAAGTTATAAGGCTAGTATTCCCTCCTTTATAAATTAGCTCACTTAGTATATAGCTAAGTAAAACGAATTTAGAACGTTATTGAGGAAAAGAATTACCTAACTTAGATACGTAAGTATAGTAATATTTTATACCCTTAGGCAAAGTAGCTATATTAAAGGTTCGATTTGGATTCTAGACTAGTTTTAGCCTTATTTTTAAAGCTAATTTAAACCACTTATATTACTAGGGCAAAGTAATATATTAATACTATACTACGGTTAGGCCGTTAGCTAGGGGAACTTTTAGAAAGGCTTTTAAAAAACTGCCTTAATTTACTATCTACCATCTATATTACTATTTACCTCCACCGTCTATAATACTATTTAAGACCCTTATTAAGGTAGCAATCCCTTAATTTAGCGTTACTTAATTACTTAGGTAAGCTATACTAACTTAAGCAATAATCTAAGAACCTCTAACTGATTTTAACCACTTAGTCCTATACGCTTATATACCTTTAGGAACTTTACTTTATATATACCCTTCTATTAGTTATAGGCATTACGTTAAATATAAGGACTATCTCTTAGAAGGTTTTCTAAATACTTTCTTATATAATACTGCCTAATAAGTACTTAGCTAAGGTTTATAAAAGCACCTATATTTCTTGCCCTAGAGGTTACGCTATAGTAGAAACTAGTAGAACGAATTTCTCTTAAGTTACTAAATATCGCCTTTATTACCTTTATTATATACACGTTTTTTTTTAAATAAGTAGTACTTTCCCACCCCTAATGCCCTATAAACCAGTATTATATAAGGTAGTACCTTATTAGGCAGCAGTAATGCCTAACTCTACGAACCCTTTATATACTGCGGCGTCAGTCCTTATAAACACCCTACTAAGGCCACGCCATCCTTCTTAACGCCCCCTAGATTTTACCTTAATTTATTCTCTTTTAAATATATAAGTAATATTGCCATTATTATTAGGGGTGTGGCTATCTTAATGCCTATAATTACGTTAGATATTTAGTGGCTCTTATACACCCTAACCGAAAACTTTATATACCTATAAGTGGACCCCTTTAAGATCTTCTATAAGCCCTTAATATATAAAACTAAGACTTAGCTAGTTTATATCTACCTTATTCTAGCCTAACCCCTCTAAGCTCTTAGGGTTTACAGTAATTGTATCTAAATATATACTTAGTAATAGGTATAACTAAGGATTAGGCGTAATGTATATAACTTTAGCGCTAAGGACTTAGCAGATTGCTAGCCCAGTTTAGGTAAGGGTTAATAGTAGTAGTATTATGGGTTTACGAGGCCCGGAGTATAAGGTTATAATAATTAACGCACCTCCTACCTTATATAGGAGATAGGCTTAAAGGGTAAAGTAGGATGCGATAATTACTAAAGAACTACCGGATTGTTACTTATACTTAAGTAGACACCCTATTATTAATTTATAACAAGTATCTATTAGTCCCGTAGGTAAACCGCCTAGGTTACTTTTTAGTTATACTGTAATAGTAAAGCAATTTCCCCACACTCTAAACTACATAAAATCCTAAAAGGTTAACCCCTAAAATCCTTAGACTGTATAATATTAAACGCCCCTAGTGCTAAACCCCTTAGTGCTAAACGCCAGCTAAAATATGTAATTCTTAGACTTTAAGTAAACAAATTTACCGGTTAGGACTATTCCGAGTATATTAATGCTATTAAGGCATATCTTACTTTTATAGGATATTTAACTAATAATTTAGAATTCTGGAAACACCACGCTTATATTAAGCCGTTTTAAGCCCTAGAGGTAAACTAGATCTTATTTTATATTACTATAAATATAAAGAAAGATATACCTAACCCCCTAACTATCTAGGAGCTACTATATAAGATATATTACGTCTATTATAATAAGAAGGGAAAGTTATAAGGCTAGTACTCCCTTTTTTATAAATTAGCTAACTTAATATATAGCTAAGTAAAACAAATTTAGAACGTTATTAAGGAAAATAATTACCTAACTTAGATACGTAAGTATTCTAATATTTTATACCCTTAGGCAAAGTAGCTATATTAAAGGTTTGATTTAAATTATAGACTAGTTTTAGTATTATTTTTAGAACTAATCTAAACTACTTACTAGAGTAAAGTAATATATTAATATTGTAACGGCGCTATCGCACGTTACCTGCCAAATTCTGCCATATTCTACCGACCTGCGATTAGCTCACCCGGAGCTAGCGCCTTAGCGGCTCACCCTATATATTTATTTACATCGGTCCTAGCGACCCCTTTTTCCCTTCTCCTTAGCTTAGTATCTTCGTAATACAGCATTCTATAAGCTTTAGTTCAGAGGCATTTATACGAGCCGTAACATTATACTAAGCTCACCCTACCCTGTCTGGGAAGGCCTTAATAATATCCTACCCCAAAAGAAACTTCGTCTACAATGACGCGTTAACGCGCTATACTTAGACACTAAAACAACTCTATACTGCCTAGGAAGGCCTAGATAATATCTTACCTTATAAGCTAGACAGGTCTAGACCTATACCCCTAGAATTAAAACTAAAGCGTATAATACTAACGAACCCTAAGAAGCTAATAATGTTACCTAAAGCAAGCTTATTTAAGAGAGCTGCCTCTACCTAAGAGGAACCTAAGATCTAATTAGGATTAGAAATTAAAAATAATAATAACGTTATAGACGTACGCGAGTAGATTTGCGCCCTCGCGGCTAGCTAGAAGGCTAATTGTCTTAAAGTAAGAAATATATAAGAGACCCTATAAGAGATTTTAAAAAGCCTTACGGCCCTATAAAATAGCCCGGCTTTTCCTTTTTAAAGCCCTAGCTAACCTATTTACTCTACTAAATATAATATACTAGGGAGTACGGATATAATAATAAAGTAATTAAAGTTCGTTAAGCTTCTTAACCCCTAATCCCTATTTAATAGAATAGATCCTACCTTTAAGAATTAAAGGATTTAAGTATAAGGAAAACTCCGCGTTAACTATAACCATTTTCCCTCTAAAGAAGCTAAGATGCTTTACCTCTTTGGTTAAACTATAGGAGATACCCAACGTTACCTTTAAGCCAAATTTGAGGATAACTCCCCTGTCCGCTTTATATCTGTTAGCGAGATGCTATAGCATTTAGCCGCTATATATATAAACCTAAATAAAGCACAGGACGCGCGTTATAACTATAATGGCTTAATAATAAAGTTAAACTAATCCTTTACTAAGTTTTAGACTTAATTCTTACACCTAGCGGGCGAAGGCTAGGTTCCCCTTAAGAACTACCGTTTAGACCTATACAATAAGCCAACGGTTTAACTATAAAAGAAGATTGTGGTAGCCTTAGACGACCTACTAACCTACTAAAAACTCATAGCCTAATGTCTATCGCTTAACTCAGAACTAAAGCGAATTAACGCCCGTTCTAATTAACAAAAAAGGGCTTATAGTAGTTAAAACTTATTAACTATACCTATAGGAGCTGGAGTAGGAAGATAAGCCATGACGGCCCTTATACTAAAAGCGGTCACATCTACATACCGGCGAGCCTCGCCCGACTAACTACGTACTACACTATTAACTAGTACTCGTTATAATACCCCAATTGACCCTACCTCGGCTACGTGCTATAACTATAATAAAGAGGGTTACTTTACCTCGTCTTGCCCAGAGCTAAAGGATATAGGCGATATTAAGGAAATAAAGGAAGGGGAAATATCCGACGAGTTAGGAAAAGAAGAGCCCTAGGGAAAGACTCCCCCTTAAGGTACCCTATCGATCTTAAAGAGATTAATCTTAGTTAGTTAATAGGTGGGAAGCATTTTACTATTTTATATATAGTATCTTAAAATAGATATAGAGTAAATATAACCGCCCTTATTAATACTGGAGTAAATAGCTTCGCCTTTATAAATACTGCCTATATAAATAATGTTGCCAAATTTCTAAATATAAAAGCCACCCGATTAGAGAAGCCTATCTAAATAAAAGGCTATAATGGCCAAGCTGGTTGGCCGGTTACCCATATCTTAAAGTTATATATCGCTCTTAACGGATAACGCTAATATGGTATCCCTTTCTGTATCCTAGACCTAAGGTCCCACAATATAATCCTTAGCCAAAAATAGATGTCCTATTTTAATATTTGGCTAAATGTATAATAAAGACAATTTGTCTAGCTAGAGGATAAACCAAAACTACCCTTATTTATTAGGGAAATCCAAACTAATTATAAGACACTAGCCGTAAAGGCTAACCCTACCTACTAATAGGATGTCTGGGCCCGTAACCTAGCCTTTACCTAAGAAGACGCCTATTATAAAGCTGGAAAGAACTCTATACCGATAAAGATACTCTCCTAAAGCGCTATGTCTAAAGAGGACTCTATATATAAAAGTGGGATAAAGAGTGACGTAGACGACGCCTAAGTTGCGCAGATCTAACTAGTATGGAAAAGAACGTATTAATAGGATATAAGGGATAACCTCTAAAAGATGCAATAGAAGCTAAAAGAAGTAATAATAACGCTAGTACCCCGGAAGCCCCTAAAGTTATATATGCCCCCATTATTATGCAAACCCCCTATAGTAGACATTGCCGTAATTAGCGCTATAGTGTTCTACTTTAATATGTACCGGAAGGATAATAAGGTCTTTATAATAAGCCTATATAAGATTAACCGAATTATTAATAATAGGGAGGAAAAGCCAGCTAAGGAAACTAATGAGGAACTAGTTAAACGCTGCCTTTTTACTATTTATACAGATTATAAGGATATATTCTTAAAAGCGGCCTTAAATAAGTTACCCCCTTACTAGATATACGATTATAAGATTTAATTAGAAGCCAATAACTTGCTAGGCTATAGCCCCCTTTACCAACAATTAACGGATAAGCTAAAAGTAATAAAGTAGTACTTAATTGATAACCTAGATAAAGGGTTTATTAAGCCAAGTTAAGCCTCTTTTACTTCCCCTATTCTGTTTATAAAAAAGCCTAATAGAGGCCTTTGTTTTTATATTAACTATTAAAAGCTAAACGATATTACTTAAAAGGACTAGTACCCTATTTCTTTAATTAACGAGACCCTTATACGTCTAAGCTAGGCAAAGATCTTTACTAAACTTAATATCCGCTAAGCTTTTTACCAAATTAGGATAGACCCTATATCTAAAGATTTAACAACGTTCTATACCTATTATAGTTCCTATAAATATAAAGTTCTTTCTTTTAGACTAATAAACGGACTGGCTACGTACTAAGGTATATAAATAACGTTCTTTTTAATTACCTTAACGAGTTTTATACGGCATACCTAGATAACATTCTTATATACTTAAACAACAAACTTAAGCATTAAGTTTATATTAAGAAGGTCCTAAAGAGACTACGGAACGCGGGCTTATAAGTTAATATTAAGAAATGCGAGTTTGGGGTAAAACGTATAAAATACCTTAGGTTTATTATAACTATAGAAGGAATTAAGGTTAACCCTAAGAAGGTAAAGGCAATCTGTAACTAGAAGCCCCTTTATATAGTAAAAGGAATCTAATCCTTTTTTAGTTTTTATAACTTCTACCGCTAGTTTATCCGCAACTATAGAATTATGGTAAAACCTCTTATATAACTAACTAGGAAGGACACGCCTTTTATCTTTAATAATAACTATATAAAAGCCTTTAAAGAGATAAAGGATTGGCTTATCTCTTCCCTAATTCTTTATTACTATAACCTAGGCCTTAAATTAATACTAGAAATAGATGCCTCTAATAGGGTCGTAGCGGGAATCCTATTACAGTTATATTTAGACGGCGAATAGTACCCTATTACCTTCTTTTTAAAAATAATAAACCCGGCTAAGTATAACTATAAAGTGCACGACAAAGAGATGCTAGCTAATATTTAATTACTCTCCTAATAGCGCGCAGAGCTTAAAGGTATAAATTCCCGGATTAAGATATATATAGACTATAAAGCCCTAGAGTACTTTATAACTATAAAGCAGCTTACTAAACAATAAGCTTAGTAGGCTAAGATACTCTCCTAATTCTTTTTTATAATTATATATTATTCTAGTAAGTAAAACTTTAAGGCTAATACCCTAACCTAAAGAGAATAAGATATAGGACCCTAAAATAAGCTAAAGACCCAATATTAGACGCGCGCCCTCCTTTATCCCAAATAGTTTAACCTACAGATCCTTAAGGAGCTAGACTCCTAGCTAAACAAGCTAGCATTAATAAAGGAAACCTTAGACGAACTAATAGGGCTAATTAACTACCTCCTAACTGTAAACCGCATAGCTAACGCCCTAAAGGCCCTCCGTAATTAAGCTATAAAGGGAGACCCCAATTTTAAAGCAGAGGAAGGGTTACTCCTATACTAGAAGCGGCTTATAGTCCCTAATATTAACAATCTATAAACTAAACTAATCTATAAAGCTTATTGCTAAGTTTCTACGGTATACCCTAGTAAGAACAAGACCCGTAAAATTATTAACTGCCGCTACTACTAGCTAAGAATAGTTGCGGATATTAATTAATATATATGGAACTGCGAAGACTATAGGAGAGCTATAATCCCACGAGATAAGACACTAGGACTATTTAAGCCACTTCTAATACTAGAGCGCCCTTAGCAGTATATCTTTATAGACTTCTATAAACTACCTAGGGACTATAACGAATATAATATAGTTATAATTATAGTTAACCGCTTTGGCAAACGCCTGTTTTTAATTCCCTATTATAAGAATATTAATACTAAAGAGGCAGCCCGGCTATATATCTATTACGTCTACTAAATCTATAAACTACTAGATACTATTATATCTAATTATAGGCTATAGTTTATATCGGCCTTTTGGAATGAGTTTACCTAGATTTTAGGTATTAAATTAAAGCTTTCTATAACTTACCACCCCTAGATAAACGGTTAGACGGAGATTATAAATTAGTACCTAGACCAGAGGCTTAGGCCCTTTATTAACTATTTCTAGGATAACTAGTCTAAACTACTACCCTTAATAGACTACGCCCAAGCAACCCTACTCTATAACTCTATAGGGTTTGCCCCAATTTAGCTAAAAATAAGATACTTACCCCACATAAGCTTTAACTGGAAAAGGCTAGAAGAACCCCAGACTATATAAGAGAAGTTATTCTATGCTAAGGCCTAACAGTACGCTAAACGCTTAGAGGAAGCCTAAATGGTAGCCTATAAGAACCTAGAAAAAGCTTAGAGGTTAATAGAATAGTAGGCAAATAAACACTATTAAGAGCCCGACTTTGCCCCTAGTAATATAGTCTAGGTTATAATAAGGAATTAGAAAACTAAATAACCTAGCTATAAGCTAGACTACTAGATAGTAGAACCGTATAAGGTTTTTAAGAAGATAAGCAACTTATATAAGGTAAAGCTCCCAGATTTAATTAGGGTTTACCCTATCTTCTCGCCAGATAAGTTACGGAAAGCTATAAACGACTTATTACCTAGATAAAAGAATGAGCCTCCCCTACTAGTTTAAGTAAACGGTAATAATAAATAGGAAGTTAACGAAATACTAGCCTGCAAGATAGTATAGGGAATGCTAAAATACTATATTTAATAGAAGGGCTACGATTTAGACCTAACCTAGTACCCTATATAGAACTTTATAGGCTGCCCCTAAAAGCTTAAAGAGTTTTATAACTAATACCCTAATATGCCTGGACCCCTAAAGTACCTAGACAAATAGATGGAATGCTAGTATAATAAAAATAATAAGTTACCGGAGGAATATAGGGACAAAAACGCCCTAAAGCCCTAATACAGCTGTCTGCTATATTCTGCTAAATTCTGCCAGTACCGTAAAATTTCAGATATCTAGGAACTTCGACCACCGGTTAAAGTTGTTTAATTAGTTAGATCCGTGCTAAGACTTTTTAGCGGCTACTCTTTCTAGCCTAGTGCTTCTACTTAGCCTATAATTGCCTTTTATACTTAGTCTAGGCATACTCGTGTCCCCTTTATCTCCTTATCTTATATTTTATAATCCTACGTTTATAAGCTTAATATTACCCTATTTCTAACTAAGCCTAAGGGCAGGCTTTCTTTTAAAGAGGGGGGTAATATAACGGCGCTATCGCATATTACCTGCCAAATTCTACTATATTCTGCCGACCTGCGATTGGCTCGCCTGGAGCTAGCGCCTTGGCGGCTTACCCTATATATTTGTTTACATCGGTCCTAGCGACCCCTTTTTCCCTTCTCCTTAGCTTAGTATCTTTGTAATACAGCATTCTACAAGCTTCGGTTTAGAGGCATTTGTACAAGCCGTAACAAATTAGCTAGGGGAACTTTTAGAAAGGTATCTAAAAAACTGCCTTAATTTGCTATATACTATCTATATTGCTTTACCGTCTATAATACTATTATTAAGGTCGTAATCCCTTAGCTTAGCGTTGCTTAATTACTTAGGTAAACTATACTAACTTAAGTAATAATTTAAGAACCTCTAATCGGTTAGCATCTACTTTTATAGATAAGAACGCTGCTATATTCTCTATATCCTAGAAGTTAATCCTATATCCCTATAAGCGCTCTAACTAGACGTATTTAACATTATCTATAGCCGTTATTATACCTAGGATAACGCTTAATACGAGCTCGTTATATTAGTACTGCTTAACTTTACTTCGTTTCCAGCCCCACCTAAAATCCTTTATCCACTAGTTGTATAGCTCTTAAGGCACTATATAGTAATAACACCTACTAAACTTGGCGAAGTATAGTATTAATTATAACCTCCTAGTAAAATCCTAAACGGCGCCCGCTATAGGCGCAGTGCAGGTACGTATATTATATAAGGCTTCGCTGCCCCGGGCTATATAGATTAGGTAGTATATTATCCACTAGATAAGACAGTATCTTAATTACTCTAGCGTAAGCTATTCCGCCCTTACTAATACCGTTACTTTTAATTACTAAACGCTTATCCGCGCTTTCTATATTATAAACTTAGCCTTATTAGCGTCTAGAAGAATAGGCATATCTAACTCTTAACTATCTAGCTATTTAGTAGCGCAGACGTTATATAGCTCCTTACTATTAGTATAACCGTTCTAGACCGGTACCCCGTCTATTTTCCCGTCCATATATTTAGTAAAAACTACCCTATAGCAGGTTTTAACGTCTGCTTCCCTTTAGACATACTCTAGCAGAGCTGCCTTACGGCCTTAATCGCGGTCTATAGGCGCATTAACCCTATTACTAAGAAAAATAACAGCCTAGCTCGCCCTTCCATCGCGCCTTACCCTTCTACTCTTTTATGCGTAGTTCTTAAGTAACCTTAGAGCTCCTATATACAGCACTGCGTCTATACTAGGTACATTAACGCCTAAACCTAGTAAGCTCGTAGCGGCGATGGTCCCGTTATTACCGGAAATAAAGCGCTTAAGTATATCCTCTCGGTTAATTACTTTGGAGTAGTAGGCTACACAATTAAGGCTTTCGCTAAGACGGTTAGTTGTCCCTATCGCGTAGCAGTATATAATTACTTTCCCCTATAGCTCTAGTAGGCCCATTATATAGCGGCTAATAACTTAAGCGGCTCGGTTAACGGTAGTTATAGTTAGGCTTTATACCGGCTCCTTGTTTATATTAATAATAATATAGCGTATATTAGGTCTAGTAGTAGGCACTCTAATTAACTTAACACTCTTAGCGGTAAAGTATATCTTACGCTAAAGCCGCTACTCTTTTATTAGCGGGAGGGTAGCTATTAGGAGAACTATCTATATTTATATAGCTACTAGACGGCCTAGCTATTATAGAGGTGCGCAGAACTTACTACTCCTATTTAGTACGGTATAGCATTTATTAATTACGATTTGTGCTAGGCGGCCTATAACTTACATTCTATTTATAAATATTTAAAAGGCGTTTTCTTTAACCGTCTTGGGCGTTATAAATACTATTAATACTGCGTTAGCGGGGCTGCGGCTATCCTATGCTATAGCCTATAGGCTAGCCAACTCGCATCTTTATAGAAGATCCTATTAAAAAAAAAGTAGCGAAATAATAATAATAGTAAGGCCTGTATTGTTATAAGCGGCTAACAGTATAAACATTAAACTCTTACTACCGCCCGTTAGCATAATAATAACTACTAAACTTTCCCTATATAAGATTGCGTAGATATTAACCTACTACGCACCCTAAAATTCGGCTTGCTCTCTATATATGGCTTTTAGCCATATTATAGCGTTAACGGTTCTTAGGCCACGCTATTTTATCCGCTTAGCATTACCGGTTATATTTATAGGTATAATATGCTTTTAGGCTTTAGAGGAAGTACTTGCGGTACTATATACGAGAAAGCCTAAAAAGGTATACTACTCTGTACTTAATCTTTAGAACCATTATCTTTTACTTACAGTAGTTTTAGTTAACTCTTCTATAAAACGGGCATATACAATCTCACCTATCTAAGCTAAATGGCCTACCTACTCTTTGTATATTATATCCATAAATCCTAGTTTATCCTTTTCCGAGCTACTATTATTATTATTCTTAATAAACGCAGACTAAGCCTTAAGGTACTTTTGACCGATAGTAATTACTACCTAGCGGTATATTTAGATGTTAAGCCTATATCCTAGGCCAGCCTCCATTTCTTATTAAAGGGTATAGGTAAAGCGGTTAGAGTTCTATTTAATGCCTTATATATTAAGCGGCTATATTTTATATAATATAGTATTCTCTAGCTAGAGCATCTACTCTAGCGCGCGCTAAAATAGTAATATAAGCTAGAGGTATAGAACGACTAGTCTTTTAACCTCGCTAGGTATAAATTAGTAAATAATATTTAACTATCCTATATAGCGGGAGCCCTTAAAGTATTAGGGTATAAATATAACTATACCGTGGATAATAAAAATATTTCGATATTTGCCTGCAATAGTATTGCTATAGCGTATACTTAATATCTTAGTACCTCTTATAGGCTAGCCCCTTATAATATATATAAGCACTAAAAGCTTATATAAAAGGACTTTAACTTAGTTAAGGTAGGTTTTAATACTAGACTTATTTAGTCTACCTTCTAGGCCTTACAGTTTAAACATAGCCTAACGCTATTTATTTAGCGCAAGGTAGTTTATAAGCTAGTCCTAGGTATAGAAAACGTGCTTATTATAGGGGTTCTAAAGAAAGTTCTAGCTAGGAATGGAGTTGCTAAGGTCGTTTTAAAGGACCTTAATACGCACCAGTAGGGTATTAGTATGTTATTTATTAAATAGCAGGTCTTTATAGACTAACCATTCCACGTCTATAACGAGGCTATAGATAAAACTATAAAACTTAGGTATTATAAAACGAACGGCTTTATAGAGTAGCTAATCGTTAATCCACTCTACCTTACCCTCCTTTATTATTTCGTAGTACCCCTTTAGGCTATAGGTTTAAAGGTCTAGTATCCACTATATTAGTCCCTTAGTTCCTCGCACTATAAACTTATCTATTATCTTAGTTACTAACTCTAGGTATCTTCCCTTTGGTATATTCTAGTAGGTATTATAACGGACAGCGTCTGCGTTAGTAATTAGAGTAGCTTACATAACTATAAACCAACTAAGCTTTATTATAGCCGATAGTATCTTAGTATATATACCGCACTCCCTTTACCCCTCTACTATTATACTCTATAGAGCTAACACATATACTAAGGGACTCTTGTACTTAGTACTACGTACTCTCTAGTCTAAAAGTAAGAGATAAAATATTAGGCAAGCCTTAGCTAAGGGGCTAAGTATATCGCCCTTTCGTAGCCTAGTAGGGGTATTAGTACTACCCTCTATGGTACGCAGTAGCGCTAACTAGGTACGCTCTTATTTGTTATTAAGTGTATATCTAGGGCTAACTCTATCTACTACTGGCTATATCTATCTAAAAAATATAAGCACTATCTGCTATAGTCTATAGTAGTCGTTAGGGGGCTTCTTACCTTAGTATAATTAGAGGGGTTAGTATTATCACTAGTGCACCTAGTCCCGGATGGCTTCTATCTATAGAAAAATGCCGGCCTTTAAAGCTATAGTTTTGTTATAGGTCTAGTAGAGCTTAGCTATAGCGTTCTATATTGCAGTAAGGGTTAACTTATTATCTAGGTTAGATTTATTAATTAAGGCTAGGAGTAGTTCTACCTTAAGCGTATTAAGGTAGTTATGCTACCTAGTATATTCCACCTAGGAGTCTATCTTAAAGACATTTCGGCTGTCTATATAGGTGTTTATTACTTATTCCTTCTCATTATAGGCAATAAAAACGCTATATATAAATGCTAGGAAATTATAGTTACTAGCTTTAGCAACGTTGTTCGCCTCTATATTAGTTGCAACTATATTAATAGCAAAGAAGCTTAAGCCATATCGGCTAGGAAATAGCCTTTAATAGGCGGTTTACCTCTAGGGATTAGATATAGTCCGTTTAGTAAGTCGTCTTATAGTATTAGTTAGGCAGCCCTTATACGCGTATTTCTTCTATAAGTGTTAATCCTAGTAGTATATAGCCATTTTCTTTATACTTCTGTATATATATTAGCAGTTTTCTAGTATAAGTTAGTAGAGAAGTCCGTTATAATATATATTTAGATAAGAAATAGGTTGCTTAAGGGTCTAGAGATTTAGTAACTTATTAGGTTTACGGGCGAGTTAGTTTAGGGCTTAAACAAGGCGTACTAGTTCTTAGAGTTTGACTTTATCTAGCTAGTAGTAGATACCGCTAAAGTATTAGCGGACTTTAGAAGGCTATATGGTATATTAACAATTAGGAGCTATATAGACGATAATTTAGTATTCCGGTAGATAGATTAGATTCTCTACATATTTAATAAATAGTTATTTCCTATATATAGCTATTTGGTATACTTACTATTAGATTATAACTTTAGCAATAGGCATTTTTAGGAAGGCTTTTAATAATACTTCCTAGGAAGTATACGTTGCTATTTATAGTATTCTAGTTTTGGTTCTTAGGGGGAATTATAAAGCGCGTAGCCGAAGCTTAGCCCTAATGCGATTCCTTAACGCGATTTCCTACATTAAATACCTTAATAATACCCTACCGCCATAGCTGCATTAATTTTAGCCTTAGGCGTAACGCCTTAAGAGATACAAATGTTCCTTCTACATTTACTTCTAGCATTATTTATTAACACCAACACGCCCGCAGTATAGGTACGCGATAGCACTAACCCTAGCCTCTTGTTCTTTATTATAAAGTTACTAAAAGATATATTATAGTAGATCCGCCAGTCTTATAGGCCTAAAGTGCTTCTATAACTTAAACCTAAACCAGTTAATATAGATAACGCTAATTTAGACTCTCAGCCACGAAGTAAGGATAATAGTAACTACGGTAGCCTAGTATAGTTTTGGTCTACGGCTAGTATTATAAAAAATAGTTTATAGGATATAAGCGATAAGAGTGCCTATTATAGGGGTAAAAGGCGTATATCTAATGCCCCTTTATTCTAACCGCCTACTA
>Ga0307515_10008729_pt1 | contig 19692 bp, 22 predicted proteins | sample 17_EM_MG_FD_194513 | JGI IMG/M metagenome (GOLD analysis project Ga0307515, IMG submission 194513) | Populus trichocarpa ectomycorrhiza microbial communities from riparian zone in the Pacific Northwest, United States - 17_EM | ecosystem: Host-associated > Plants > Roots > Unclassified | place... | reverse complement strand
GAACTCTATGTGGTCTTGCCTGTTACAGATAAATGAGACAGCAAAACCTAAATTTGAGACAAAATTTACTAACAAACTTTGAGTCAGTGACGTCATACAACTCATAGAGGGAGCTCAATGCACAACCCAAACCTGGATCAACAACAACCGTCCTGCTGCATGAATCCATGCAAACAACTACATCACTCTCGGCTCAGACTTGCTGCACATGGCCGAAATTTTGAATATTGCTTCTCGTACCTCCAGGACATCGAGGTGAATGAGCTGGATAAGGAATGATGCAAAAGTCGCGCCATCTAAATCTACAACTAGTGGATGGATTTTTATGCGGTGAATAGCAGGCCGAAAGGGATGACACGCGACAGACCAATATCTTTCATGGTTCGAATCACGTGTATACTGGTGGCTCAGAAACCGCGAGGTCTCGAAGCTATTGGATGCAAATCGTTAAACATAGTGATGATCTATTGGCTGTCAATAATGACTGTATGCATTTTGTGTACAATTGTTGAGCACCCAATGACTGTTAGTATGGCTCTAAGGTGAGCTTCAATGGAGCGTCAGTGATTTATAGTTTTACCCATTCAGCACTTAAAGGGCGGCATAGTCGTATCCATTCAAAGAGGAAGGATTTGCCATCTTGATAGGTTGAAAGGCAAGCGACACGCTTCTTGCCCCATCCAGGAAATGAGCATCAACATAGCATCAACGATTTTCCGTCTTGCATCTTGGATAATCACCGGTCGGTGCACCGGCATTGACCCGTAATCTCAGTATAGGCCGCCTTGATGGGCAAAAATGGTAGTGGCAATGCCGCTTCTACCTCCTAACAATGAGTGTTAATGGAGTGTCAACATTTTTGAGTCTTCTATCTTGGATAATCGAATGGCTCTGCAGCGGTGTTATCCCATGATGAAAAGATTTGGCCATCATTGTTGGCAAAGATTCGAGCGACTATATCGCTACTACCTCCTGAACATGAGAGTCAACGGAACCTCAACAATATCTAGTCTTGCGTCTTGGATAATGAAAGGGCTAGGCAACAGCGTTAACCTATAATTGAACTATCGGCTGCGTTTTAGGGCACAAATGATGCTGACAATAACACAACTGCCAGTTAAACATCAATTCCAACGGAGTGTCCACAGTGCTTGTGGGGGCTCAGGAAGCTACCCAGCAACAAATTGCACAGCATAGTTCCTAAATGGAGTTATTGACGGTCAGTCTTCGCTGTATGTCCCTGTATTCCACTTCACAAATATGCATGCCATGTCTCACAGGTCTGACTTTTGTCTTGTGTGTAGCTCTAAAGTCAATATTTAGGAACCAGCTTTTTGTTTTACAATACCATATCTTTGACAGTCTCTCAAGTCGAATTACACAGATTTCAAACTCCTACCATCTTGTCGGATTCAAAATCTTCAAATACCTCGTTGCTAGAGGTTATGATATCTTCCAACAATGAACGTGTCTTTATTCGTGATTTGAGCAAACTTACTTGAGAAATCATCTTTGATGCCTGGTGGGCATCAATGAATGTGGGCTCGAAGCGATCAATTGCTTCGAATAATTCGAGACATGTGCCTGCATGGCATTTCTAATCACACTGGGGAATTGAGGAAACAGGCAGCCCTGGCATCATATGTATCATGTGTCATCAAGTTCTTTGCCATCCATTAGAACATGGGACCAGCTCAATGGGGAAACACTTGCTGGCAAATATGCATTTCACAAAGTTAACCAAATTATCAAGGTCGGAAGTTACGGAATTGACTAGTTGAACAGTCGATGAACCAGATTTGGCCATACGGAAGAGACAAGAAAGTCAAGGAATTCCAATTGTCAGTTAGCAAAGGAAATTCATACTTCACATTTAGGTTGTATTAATATTGACTGAATTGACAGACAAAATACTCCAAACTGGCAGCAAAGTACTTTGATGCTGCCAAATTTCACCAAGTCACCTGGAATCACCACCTCCTGTTAGGATTTGTTTCAGCTTATATTCCATGGAATGCTATATGAAACCTAGAGCTGCAACGGTCATACAATGCATTACAAAGCGAGTTGGTGCTGCCCACTGCCAGACAACTGACGATCATTTGCTGGAGGGAATGCACACTGACCTTGGATGCAATTAGGAAGCAATTGCCATCAATGAATAAAGTTAGTTTTGCTTTAGACGGGTGGACATGGACAAACAAATTAACCTTAACGTCGGTCATTGCTTACTATCTGGATCAAAATTGGGCATTGCGACAAGTACAACTCTCATTCGATGAGGTTGATAGCCACTGCTTTTCCCATTTCGCAAGCCAATTAAGGGTAATAGGTCAAGGGTCAGTATAGTGGAGCACGGCTAGCCGTACATCTGAAGGAACGTGTTGACCATTTTCAGTTTGCCAATGGTCGTTTCCTTCAAATGACAACTGATAATGCTTCGACGAATTCCTTGGTGCCTCGCGAATCACAATCAACCATTCAGCCCTCCGGAATCAAGTGGCCTGCATTGTGAAACCAGATACCATGCATGGTGCAAGTCATTCAGCTTGCTCTAGGCACATTCATGAGCAGTCTGGGTGTGAAAGGCCGCACCAAGTCTTGGGAAGCACATGAGCGTGATCAGCAATTGGGAGAGAATGAACGCATAGACATTGGGAAGAGTCAAAGAGTTTAAAAAGAGGGCAATGTGAGAATCAACAAGGCGTCCGCCATGCGACCAGGTTTTGCAAGGATAATTGAGAAAGCTCGTATTTCAACACATTTTGAAAGTCCTGTTACTGACCGTCATATAGCAGAGAATGCTTCCTGTATTGATTACACTGACACCTGGTCATTGAAACGAGTTCAATGACTGTCAACAAGCCAAAATACCAATAGCAGTACTATCTTTTATGGATGTCAAGACACGGGTGGATTCGACATTGGAGTCGCTTGAGCGGGCCTGTCGATTACTACAATTCACCTGCAAGTGGCTCAAGAATCCAAAATACAGTAATCACCGGCCTCTCTTTCCAACACAGGATGAACGGACCATCTTGAGTATGTCATGGAGGTTTTAAGGCCATTCCGGTACTGGACCCTGTGGATGTCCAAATGGCATATGGTTGCACTGCATCACTGTATCACTGTCTATAATGACATGTTCGATTATATGGATGGCATTTTTCAAGCTTTGGCTAAGAAGAACACACAAAGGAAGGAAGACTTATATGTCACCATGAAGTTTGCACCCCAAATACTGTCCAAATGTTGTACTGAACTTACTGCTACGCCAGGTATGACTCTGATTTCGGCACATATCCTTGATCCTTTCCGGAAGTTTCAATCCTTTCATAAGTGGGACAAGGGAATGGATACTAATCCTGAGGACGAGACTTCTTGTAGTACCCAAGACTGGGAGGCGTTTCTGATGTGGGTGGAGAATGAATACCACGCCAGACATCACCGTCTGCCCATCATTCAACCAGGAACTGTACGGAGCAATAATCTTTTCTTTTCCGCAATGGCTTCAATATCTGGTCAATCTTCTTATGATCCATATGATTTGTCCAGCGATGACAAAGAATACTTAATGCCTCGAAATGTTTGCCGAAATGACACCCAGACGAAGCGATTGCGCAGCATGCCTACTGACAGCCGTATAGCGTCATTTGAATTCACCTCCTGAAAATGCATCGAACTGGGGGCAAATTAGTCTCAATCATAATGATTACCAGCCTGACCCTATGGAGATTATCAGTACATTGTGGATTCCGGATATCACTGACAGGTGGCGTCAGCAAGAGGACATGCAGTCAAAGTACGCTGATCACTGAAATGTGGCACACGACATATTCTCTATCATACCACTTGATGTCGGAGTGGAGGCAAGTTTTTCCCTTCAGCGAGATATGATCGGCAGCAGGCATTCGAAAACCACAGGCAAGACACTTCGCAAAAAATGTTGTAGTAAGGCAATGTGCTGAAGCCAATAATGGCTTATTGGCAGGCAATTACCCAGCATTCGATACGATGAATACAGATAACGACTTGGAAATGAAGCGAGAGGCTGAGCGAAAGACATTGCACAGAATGGCCAAGGAACATCACATTTTGGAAGTGTGGCAGGGCAGCCAAAACATATGTGCTACCCAGAAGGAATCTCACACTCAAAGCAAACAAATGACAGCCGTAGGATACATTTCAGATACTGAAGAGATCGTCAAAGCTTGCTGGTCAAACGTTCAACCTGATGTTGCGGCTGCATTTAAATTGTCGGAAAGATCACCTGTGCCACCAGCTTTGCCCGTAAAGGACATCCCTGGAGGACGAACTCAAGTATTGAAAGACTGCCGAATCAAACGAATCGAATGCCATGCTGCAGAAAATGATGGGGTTAGTGAACTGGAAACCATTTCGGATACTGAAAATTGGCTTAACTGGAATTGTGACTTGGAGAATGCAAATGACATTGAAGATGACTGGGAGGCGGACAATGAATCTGACATGGAGCTAGATGAGGCTGTCGAGGATTCAGCAACCCCAGAGCAGCGGGATGTGAGTGCCACACTGAATGTTCCCGGATTGATTTGGCCTACATGGAGGTCCAAGAAAATGGCTCAAAAGATGTTGCTGATGGTCAATACAATGGAAACAAGGAGCAATAAGGGGATCAACAAAATGTAGGACAGAATGAGTCAATGTATTTTCACCAGGTTGTATATGTACATTGTCTGGGAATTTCATTTGGAGGAATATTATGAGAGAATATTGAGCAGTCACTGGGGAATATTGGTTACCAACCTGAAGTACAGTGGGCAAACTGAATTCTTTGGCAAGATGTATATATTTTAATAGAATGTGAGCGACGAGTGCAGGAGTGCTGGGCTCGGCATTGCCCAAGGGATGAGTCCCGATCAGGTATATAGGCAACCAATCAGTTTAAATCATTACCCATGCATTGATTGATGGCAGCAGATTTTGAATGGACAATACATGAAAATGAGCGTCAACGGAGTGACAAGAATTACTGGTCATGTAAGTATGGTAACTGAAGCATGAATTAGTTATTCTTATACATACTCATTGCATTGGCTGCCTTTATTGGCAAAAGAGCAAGCTACAGGCTCCCTGCCCCATCCTAACGCTTAGCATCGACAGAGCGTCAAGGATTTTTGGCATTGTATCTTCCGTAATCCAAGTGGCAAATTATAGCAGACATCTTTGAACAAAGAGTGAGAAGCCTGTATAGCGAGATATGCAAGCGACGTTTCCGCGACAGCCTGCTGGACAATCACAACTTTATTCATTTACACAGCTGCATATCAGTCATCGTGAGCGTTTTGGCCTATAAAACGAGTCACAACTTCATATTTGGTCATTAACCGCCACCTCACGCATTCATTCACCATGATGCAAGGTCAAAAATTGTTGACGCTCTGTTGACACTTATTTTTAAGTGTGGGCAGGGAGCATATCGCGTTCTCTTTGGCCTATAAAGGCGGCCCGCACTGTGCTTATGTATAACAATGACCACGTCACTTTTTAATTACCTCACTAACAAGGCTGAAAATCGTTGACACTACATTGACGCTCATTTTCGGAAATAGTCGCGATGTTGGTACTGGAATTTTTGCCCATTGAGGGGGCCAATACTTTCAGAACGCATTACAATGACCGTGTCTCTTATCATTACCTGGCTCAAAAGACCAAGAATCGTTGACGCTCTGTTAATGCTCATTTTCAGAATTGGGCATGGAGCATGTTGCTCTCTCTTTAACCTCTAAAGGCAGCCTATATGTCATTAATGAATGTCTCCACTCAATAGCCACGCAGATTAACCATGATGCAAGGCCAAACAGTGTTGATGCTCCGTTGACGCTCATTTTCAGAATGGGGCAGGGAGCGTAACGCTTTTTCTTTTGTTATAAATGTGGCCTATAATACATTTATGAATGGCTGCATCCAATTGCCAGTCAGATTACCCAAGATGCAAGACCAAAAATTATTGATGTGCAGTTGACTATCATCTTCAGGATGGAGCTGGGAGTGTGTCTCCCTTGGTTGTGATTATAAAGGCGGCCAATACATCAGAAAAGGATGATGATATACCAAAGTCAATCTTTTGCAACTAGCAGTATGATATCTGAATCCGACCATCAATAGGAATACCCGAAAACCCGAACCGGAGATTGAATCTGACAGGTCAAGCATATCCGGGCCCAACCTGGCGGCTGGCATGTATCCATCCGGGTTTGGCCCGCCAAGATGCAGTAGGTCCGGATTTTAGACACTGCTGGAATCAACCTGAACCATTTTGGCAGTCTGAACCTGGACCGCTGGTGGGTTACCCGAACCTTTTGCTAACACCTGGTTAGGCTCGTTGCATGGGCGTTGGAACATCCATGATGCAAGACTGAAAATCAGTGACGCTCCTTTGACACTTATCTCTCGGATGGGGCAATGAGCATGCCACATTCCTCGTTCCCTATAATGATGATCAATACTTTCACTTTGGAAGGATATATCTATGCAGCCAGTGGATTGCAGATAGTGTAAGACTGCATATCGTTGATGCTCCATTGACACTCAGCCTGAACACATTCTAACAGACATTTTACGCTCAATAATTGTAGGCCAAAATTCATATCATTGTTATTGGGAGGCGATATATCGTTTCTGTGAATAGTCAGTTGCATCCAAAAGTTTCGTCGCCTCTCAATTTCTCACCCACCATTACACACTCTATCTGCGCGATGGATGACTTAGCCCTGTTACATTCAAGCGCTTTCGGCCAGCAATTTAAGGCATGTAGATCCATTCAGTAGTTTTTGATTAACATAGCCCGACTTCTTCACAATTCTTCATCCAGCTCCTCCTCTCCAAATTCCATGGTCTACAATAAGCAATTTTGAAATTCTCGACCATGTGCACCAGGTCTGAGCGGCAAGTTATGCAGTAGGATACATGCATAAATGCAGCATGATGGTTGTCATTCATGCAGGTTCGCATTGCACATTGACCGCTCCTTCTATGACTAGTATGACATCACTGACATAAATCAGGTGAGTCAATTTTGTCAAAAATGTGTCTTTTGGTATCGCACTGAACCGTAACTGGCAGGATGATATTATGTTCACTGCTTGTCTATCGACTAGATTTGGAGTCTAGAACTTTCACATGGCCCATACGACCCTTGCACATGCACAGATGAATTATCATGTCTTACAATTTCGTCGCTTTAACCAAGTAAAAGCTGACAGGTAAGAGAATAAGTTCACAATTTTCTTTTTGAAGAGAAATTTCATCAAAGATTGCAATTCACCCCTCTATGCTGCGGGTGACGCAGGAGCCGTCACCATCTCCTCGTCTGAATCTGATCCCTATCTGGTAATTAGCTGGGCAGATTGTATGCAGGGGTAAAGCTTATGGGCTTAGGGTACTTTGAATTGCGAATTGGCCACAAGTCGGGCACTGCATGAGGAGGGTGAGACCCTATGCATCCCTTTGACTGTGGTGTCCATGAACCTAGCCTCATATGACTACTTTGTGGTTCAGAAGTCGTTTGCAGCAATCGCGATTTTCTGGCAACCATATCATAAGACTCCATTTTCTCTCCAAGTGTTCTCAGTGCAGGTGTGGGTACAACCTTCTGCGTTTGTGGCTAAATGAATGCCGAAATCCGCAATTTGGCTGTACCATACTTGATATCTCTCTTATGGAAGTAGTTGGCTGCCTCCCCCCATCCCAGTTGCGTCACTTCGTCAAGGCTCATCTGCTTCTGCCTGAACCTCTCCATGCTGTGCTGAACTGCTTCGGTGATTGTGCCCATCACCCAGCCAGGTTCATCGTGTTCACTCAGCTTCCCCAGCACTGAATCCTCTTCATCATCGTCTTCGTCTTCCCCATTCTACCCATTGTTGGACCTTGCATAATTGCTCAGACTGTCTCCAATAGAATTCAACATCTCCTCGAATGTTTTTTCCTGCTTTCTGGCTGTCAATCTCGCAATTTCAGCAGATGTCATATCATCCTGCTCTTGCCGAATTGCTGACTCTGCGTCTTCAACTCGCATTCACGGCACAGCGGTCTCTCTATCCACTCAATTCTCGATGGAGTTCTTTTTCTCCTCATCGCTCAAAGTGTGCATTTCCCTTCTTTCCTTCGGGCCAAGCATTGTTTTGGATCGCAAGCTGCACAATGCTTCTAAGGCTGGGACCCTTTGTGCCGCCAAGCAAGTCTTGCGTTCATTCACTTGATGACATCGTTGTGTGGATCGGTTTGTCAATTTGCCGTATTTGCCCTCTGGAAGTGGCAAATGGTTCTTTTTTGGAGCATTGACCATTGTATTTTGTGTTGACTTCGTTGATGGGCGAGATGTTGGATGTTACAAGATATGGACCGCATGGAGACATGCTGTGTCTTTGATGTCAACATCAGCAAAATGTATTTTGGTAACTGGGAGCCTCCATGAGTGTGTGAGAGGAGGCGGAGTGGAAACTTAGAAGTGTCGATTTCAGGAGCCAATCAAACACTAGGAGGGCATTCCGGCTGGCCTTCGGAGGAACTGGGATCTCTGATGACTGGTACGGGAGCACCATGGGTGTGGTTGTGATAAGTTTGGGAGCACCTGGGCCTGTTGCGCAACCAATGCGAGAATCACAAACTAACTCTGCGAGATGCCTGGGTTCTGATGGATATTCATTCGAAGGACTGCAGGCGGTATCTGAGATTCTCCTGATGTACCCCGAGCAATAAGAATACCCTCCATGCATAATGCATAGATTATTGTTCATTGTCAACTTCTAAATCATACTATACTACCCAGCATCTCATTCAACATTCTATTGTTTGCATCACTACATTAAGGAGAACGAAAGAAAATGGCGAGTGATTTGGAAATGAAACCAGGTAAAACCAAAACAATAACCCGACTAAGCGATTGGAACGATATCAATTGAACATAGTCTCAATGTCATCCACTAAATCTCCCATCTCATCTGGGCCGACCAACGCAGAAATACACAATTCATGAATGGCACAAGGAATCTGGAGGCACTCCGTGTATTGCCGAACGATTCGAGCCTGGCGAGTGGGTGATATCAAATTCCAATGCTGTTGGGCTCGATTTGTGATATCCATAAGGTTGGAATTGAGAGGTTAGCTTGCGGTGAATCAAAATGGAGTTTGAAAGGCAATATGATGAATTCAGAGAAAAAGAGGTGGGCCACCCGGATAGTAGTAGTGCCTGATGTGGAGTGCAGGGTAGAGTGCAGGGTGGGCATGGGGAGTGCTGATGTTGTTGGAGGAGCACGGAATGTTATTGAGGGGAGCGAAGCGTGGCCAAGGAGCGCCGAATGGGGTTGTGGAGCGCCTATCTAGCGGAGCAGCCATCCGTGCTGAGCATCGCCGAAAGGGGAGCGAGGTAAAGAGCCTGGAATGTAATAGAGGTGCTTCTAATCGAGGTCGGAGAGGGGATTGAAGAGCGCTGAATGATATATCGAAGCGCCAATCCAGACCGAGGAGTCCTGACGGCGACTCAGGAGTCCCTATTCCAGCGGAGGAGCACCATTGGGGAGGGGGGGGGGGGGTATGAAGCAACCCACCATGTGTAATTGATGAGTAGGGCAGTGGCTTCTGCATTGAAACTATCTTATCACCGTGGAAGAGCAAAATTTACCTCGATATTCATCTTGAGAAAACATAACTGTAACCTTCTCTCCTGTGGCATATTCAGACAGCGCACAATGAATAGCTGTGGCTACCAGCGCTGACACCTGTAGTGAGAGAGGTTGCAAAAACTGCGATGTGGTTGGTTGTCGCCCCAGGCTATTGGCAGTGAAGAAAAACTGATGCTAGATTAAGTCAAGGACTTCCATCCGCATGAACCAGGACTTCTTATCATCAATGACCTTCGATAGATTAGCATTGTCAAACAGGAGCTCCCTAACTTGGATTCAAAGCTCGGTCTCTGATCTTAAATCCAACCATTAACTATGGACAATAGTTCGACAAGCTTCATCTGCCAAAAGCCCTTGAATGGTACTAATCTTTAGTTTTAACTATGGATATTTCTGGCGTTATCATCATAAGTCCAATCGAGGAACAGCAAACAGAATAAACACTTACAGTTTCTCGGGTGTGCAGATCAATGTCAAGTGATGGACCACCGGGCAATTGACACACTGATGGTGTACCAACATGAGCACCTGCGATTGCCTGCTGACGATCCTGGGCTTCAATGGCTGGTTTCCAAGCTTCGTCAATGATCGAGTACTTCTCATCGGAAATGATCGGGCAGGGACTGTTTGCCAATACAATTGCCTCCATGAACCGTTTCGCTACCTCAAAAGTCCCCTTTTGGTGTTGAGGAACATTGTGATCTCTACCGGCCTTTGGTTGAGGAACATTCTGGACTCCACCAACCTTCAGGAGTGGGAGGGCCAGGGCGGGTATAACATCAGACTTGCGTATTATGTTGATGGTTGACTTTTGGCCTTTGAGCAATGGTGGTGCTATGGCCCCGGCCGGATCTCGCAGATGTGGAAGCGCAGTGCGTGCAATGACAGTATCCACATGGCTCCATTTCTTTGGCAGTGGAACACTTGTAGTTCGTATTGACTTATCACGGCACGCCTTGTCTAGATGTAGGACCTCCTGCGGGTTGTCCGAATCATCTTCTTCGATATCGGATGACAAGGTGGACTCACCAGGGTCTTCACTTTCGTCCCAGCTGAGTTCCCGATCGGAATTGACATCATCCTGCTTCATAAGAAGAAGTCTGGCGCGTACATTTGCAAGCTCCAACACTATACTGGAAGTTTGGGTTGGAAGTTCGAACATTTGATCTGCAATGAAGATTGGCTGTTATCTTCAATGCACGTGCAAGTGCTCTCTCAAGCTGGGCTTCTTAATTCTTCTATGTATAGTGATTCCTCACCTGGCTGGCCGTAGGTTCCATGTTGATGATGATGAAGTGAAGTTGGAGAATGTAGACAGAAGTATATAAGGGTAAGTATAGTATGATGTTTGGTAGAATAACGGGAAAATGGGGCAACAAGGTGAGACTCGGTCGAGGAGAATGCAATTTGAGGCGTGCTGGGAAAGAGTGATATTCGGCCCTGGAGGATGCAATCTGAGACGCGCCTGGAAAGAGTCTGGAAGATATGTTTGCGGTTCATAATTATATTGTCAATGCTAGTTCTTTGTTGAGATCTAGGACACGTCAGGTGCACTGGATTAGATGGATTCTTCATGCTCCCAATTCCCAAATGTTAGCACTTGTATCGAAGTATGCTATTGATGCAAGAATTCGAGGCTGGTTTAAGCCAACATACCTAGAATTGAATCAGATGCACCTGAAGATCTCGACACACCTGATGAACTCGAGCCATTACCAAGGTTGTATTATCAACTAACTCTCAGGGCCGGACATATAGAATACTGAGAAATGGGTTGATCATGATCCGCCCCTGCGTATGACTCCGCCGAATGTAGTTCATTGTGCCTCTAGTGCGAGCATATGAGCGGCGAAGCTGCGGTGCAGAATGGTCGGTGTGTTGAAGAATTGTGCAGAACTTGGACGGAGGATAGAGTTGGGACCATTCTGAGTGGCAACGCTTGAAGTTACATGAGTTCGAACTGAGTTTGTTGCTGATAGTGGATAAATATGAATCTCCGAATGCAGTATACAAGTTGGATGGAAACCCCATTTTCATGATATTTGTTTGTTTCATGATTCGGCAGCAAAGTTAGCGGCCGATTAGGAAATGTTGTGTGCAGAACTTCACTTCCAGCGGTCCGTGTCTGCTAGATTCACAAGATGTATGCAGTCAGTGTCAGAGAAGATGGAGGATTTGAGTTTACAAAGAAGCGATTCAACATATCGAAAGAATGGTAAAGGTACGATGAAGATTCAGAGGTAATATAATAGATCCCAGTTCTCGTCAACGCCAAGATTGCTAGCGAACGTGTCATAAATAGTCACTCACATCATCATGTTGCGCATAATGTCTGGTATATACCGCATCACTTAATCCCAAACTCATTATATGTCTCAATGCTACAATGTTGACTTAACATAAACATTGGGGTTCAAAGCGGTGCATAAGAACGATATGAATGCGTCATGAGGCTTCATCTGACAGCAGAAAGATGAATAACAGCATGCCGTCCCGGCCAATTGAGGTGCAGCAAGCATTGAATCGGCATGCAGGATTCAATCCAATGCAATGGCTGTCATTGCAGGCTCGCCTTACTTTGACAGTTACTGGTACAATCAGAAACTGCGTTGTTTTAACTCGAGCTGCCATGACGATTTGTTCTTCATGCTCTCTTGGGATTGGACATTGGAGGAAATCAGATATTGTCTGTGTCTGATTTGTCACGAACTTCAGGCGGGAGCTAGCCGGTCACTGATTGAGCCACTGGGCAGAGACTAGCATTCAGATTGTATCACTTCAAGCTCTCTGGATGGAAATCGGTTCACATAATCAATTTTAAGATACATGTTTTTGTCGGCCCAAACATACAAGTTAGTCAAAATGTAGTTAAGTCTGCATTAGAAGCATTGTGAATTTAAGCCTGTTCGAGGAAGTGTGGTATACAGGTGAGCGGGAGTTGCCGGTCATCTGCCGAGTTGCTGTGCAGAAGCTGTATTATGAGATTCACACTCTCAAGCTGCAGCTCGATTATGGAGCTCAAACGGCAGAAGCTATCTTAGGATCTTGGACATGTATAGGTCTGAACATACCACTTAGTCACAATCCAGATAAGAGTGGTTACGTATCGCCCAGAGCTGTGTATCTACAGTAAGTGTGTCGTGGACACCTTCCTCCAACGGATGGGTTGACACCCAGCATGACAGTTATGGCATTTAGCAGCAGCCTTTACACACTGATGCGGCACAAATTCAGATATCAGCTGGGGTCGATCGGGATGAGCCACGCCTGCACCAACAAGTCAAGTGTCAGAAAGATTGTGTGCAGGCAGACACAGATTCAACACAGTCAAGAAGGAAGCAAATATGCTTGGAATGGAGCAAAATAAATCACTACAGGGTAATGCAATCTGGGTATACACGGTTCAGTGGCATGCCAGGAGTGGGATCGCATGTTAATATTGAGTGGCGGCTTGTCAAAATTGGCCGTTGAATTGAATATGCGTGGGGTGCCAAATCTGAGGTGTAGCCGAATATCATTACTGAGTGAGGAAATACTCGGCTGTATTTGTTGAGTAAGCCTGGAATACGAGAGTGGTGTCTCAGGATACGATACATCAACTCAATATCGCCTAGACTGTCTATCTATCCATGGATAAACAGAGATATCCTGTGCTGGATCTGTCTCCGGAAGGTCAAAATGTTGATAGCGATTCTCTTTTGCAATTGGCTGTGAATGATTCGGTATTGTTGATTCAGTGAATATCCTGAATTCTTTCACAATTCTAGTGTCCAGTGCGCCGGAAATAGACACGTTACATATAATTTGAAACACACGTGAAGGCTCAGGGGCACCTGACAACTCGAAATATATTCGCTGATGTAGATACCACAATCCCACACGGACAATATACGATGAGCAGCGTCTGCAGCTTCAACAGATTCTCAAAAAGAGATATATACGGCACCATGGAATTTGACTCAGCCGCCGATTGAACCGGCGCACCAGCTTTTCAGCACATATTGGATCATCCAAAGGTGGCTATGGTTCAGTTTACAAGATATCTGTTGAACATTGACTTCATTTCATATTCATTACAATAATCAACTAACACGAAAAATAATCGAACTGTCACCAATACTCCTGGACTCCTCCCCAGCACCTTATTCTCCATCCCATTTGACTATTTTACATCAGTTGGTGAGATCGTGTTGGTTGAATGTTTAAAGAGGCATACCTTGATTACACTGCCCTAATAATTATCATTCATCCTCACCATCTGATGGCACAACATCCCCATGCTCCGTAAGCTGCTTCGTAGGGTTCGCCTGACATTCCAGAATGCGGTATATCTTTTGAAGTGGTGATGTTTGCTCGGCTCATCAGTCCATGCAGGACTCTCAGTTGAGCCACTCCAGAGAGCTAGTGGAGATCATTCGCTCTGTTATCATAACCACCGGTTTCCGTATTCAATAGCCATGTGTGTGGAACTCTGTTTTGCCCGAGTCAGACAACCTGTACAAAGGCCTGGCACTGATCATTCAATAACCAGAACTTCCGAGTTATTACTGCATGGTTCGCTGCTGTGAGATTTAGGCCCGTCCCGCCCACTTTGGGTGTAGTTACCAATACTGAGGGATTGGGCAAATCTTGGAATTTGAGCTGCATTTCTGTGTGCTCATTGTTGCCCATTTCTGCATACATGTAGAAATTATCCAGATGATCCCCAAAAAACTTGGTGAGCCACCACTTCAAATGACAAACTTGTCCAGGAAGAGGACAAAATAGCAGCGCCTTTTGAGGAGAAGGTGCACGAGGCAAGGCGCTTTTATATCTTTCAGGTTCGTGCAGGAGCGCCTCATTTGATGCTTCATCTTCTTCAGGTTCGGGATACTCCACACGTGCATTGACAAACATTGGCAGAAATGTGTCTCTCGGCCATGGGAAGATTGCAGAATCCACCCAAATATCGACTGGCCATTCATTGTACCATCATTCTGAGACGTCATTATAATCTTCGGTGTCTCCCAATACCAATAAGAAACATGCCAGCTTCCATCTATGTACCCTCCATACTCCTGGAGCACCTTGTGAAGTGTTTTTTTTGACAAGGGTCTTCAGTTTAGCTTGCTCTTCCTCAGTCCATTCGAGATCAACAAGGTGTGCATTCTCCTTCAGTATCAAAACAAGTGATTTCCCATTCGCGCGTCTCGATTCTGACCACCTCAGTATTGTCCAGGGCTTTGCAATTTGGATCATCCAGTGTGCTGCATCCTGCTGAGCGTCCTGGTCTTTAGTTCGGATGGCATGCATCAAACTCTTCACAGCAGAATACAGTGCATTGGTACCGTGCTTCTCCATGAAAGTCTCATCCTCTGGATCCTCAGGTGGACCTGAAAACAGCCACATCGTCAGAAAACACCAGTCATAGAGTGAATGGAATCCCAGTGTTGCAGTGACTTGAAGTTTGAATCCGATACTCACATTTGTCACAATTCGCCAGCCCACACTATTTATGTCTTGTCCCAATGAGACTCATCAAAAATCCCAAAACTCCATGGACAGTGTGAGAGTTGCCCGTTGCTTGATGGTTTCGCTCTTGATGTTAATGTATCATACAACATAAGGTCGATATTTGATCGGTTTTCCGGCTCGTCACCACTGGTGTTCAGATCCTCGTGGGTGAGATTTGCATTCTCCGCATGCGACAAGGTAATGAGTTTGAAATTTGTTCGTTATGTCATCTTGTCGATTACAGTTTTGAACGTCTCTGCCACTCCCGGCATTGTTACCACCAGCATTGGTTCACAGGCTGATGTTGGTGCTGGATGACCCTGCGGTGGGGTTGACCGGATCTCTGAAAGGCGGCAGAGCACTAAAATCTGTCTCCGCAACAGATACCACTCACGTTCGTTGCTGACAATCCTGGGAAAGTCGTTCTATGCCAGAATAACCCACTCTTCGATGGTATTCCCCCACGAAATCGACAGCGGTAACCCCATTACAACTTTCTCATTCAGCAATTCGCATATCGTTGCTGCTGCCACAGAGGTGCAAGCCTTTCCAAGACCCATTTCGTCTGCCACCAGTGCTCCTAGCATATCAGGATCCCAGACCCATCTCCTCACAATGTACGATATGGCCCAAACCTGGTGCGCCAGAAACCGCATTCCGGCCAGGCCTGGAATTGAATACTTGTGGCCTGGAACAGTGTAATCTATTGATTGGCGAATTGGATCGGCATTCAGCAGCCAGACTGCGTCATCAAGACACTTGGGTGCAAACTCGTTGTTGATTGTGTTCAGAACAGTATTCAATACTGAACTCAAATTGCCTGGATCTAGGTCCTCCTCGCCATCCACTTACTCCTGAACCTCTCCTGAACCTTTGTCGGTCTTGTTTTCATCCCGAATGATCTCTTTCAGTTGCTGCGAGGTTGGTTGGGCCGATTGGCTCATACTCCGGCGCTCCTGAAATTCATCACGATGTTTGGTATTTCACAGACCAGCATTTGGACCAAATGAAGATGTGGAATACAATCAATTCTATTCACTCAATCAGAACTTACATTAATACTACTGTCAGTGTGGTTCCCACCTGCCTCCTCATCCACCGCTCTTTCACTTCCATCGGATACCCGCGAAGTCTAAGTCTACTGATTAGCTGTAGTGCGTAACTAACCGTAACCATGCGAGTGGGGATTACCTTGGCCGGTCTAATTACATGCTCTGCAATATCCTTCCCTGTCGCTGCCTGCATTTCTATGAAAAATAGTTTCACATCGTGTCCCAGTTTCAACTTGACAGCATTTGAAATGGAACTGTTGAATGAAATCTGACCATATAGAGGGTCATTCATCATTTGCCCTGGTGCATATAATCCCATATACTCTCCGTCCAATTCTTCCTCCATCAAGTCGCATTTGTATATCACAGTCAGACAGTATGGTTCTTTCTGGCCACGATTTCGTTTGATGAAATCGATCAGCTCCTCCCAGTGCCTCACATCGGTGTAAGAAGCTTGGAGTTGTATGCTAGATGTCTGGTCATTGTTACCGTTCGGCACTCGACGAATCACAACCATGCAAGTTGTATTTGGCAACTCTGGGAGGTTACCTCTGGCGTTTTTGCCCGCGCAATCTCCCAAATGCATTGCTGGTCGCTTGTGGCCTCGCCTTCCCTTCTTCCTCACCTCACCAACCTCGCTTGCACATTTCTTCAAAAACATCTCAACCCACTGTCACCAAATCCATTTGGCATTATCAGAATTTGTCAAAGGTGGCCAGGTCTCGAAAGTCTCCAAACGATCGGCAACCGCCATTACCCGGTGCAGGTGTCCATCTCGCAGCTGTTTCAAATTCTTCTGTCCCTAGATAATGGACCGACCCTTATTCTCCACATACCCAGCCACCCATACTTTCTTCCACTTGTTGAAGGCACTAATGTTGGGCTGCCCCATCCTTTTGGCAAATTGCTTCAAGGAGAATTCTATTTGTTTCAAGCTGATTGGGGCTTTGCCTTTGGCCCCACCCAAGTCTGACAAATTGTCGCTCTCATTATCTGCATTGTATCTGTCATAGGAAATCTCTGGTAATGGAGGCAAATTGGCATTCCCTGCAACATCTGTCCTCCTCGGTTCCACAGCTGGCTGAAATGGTTTCGGTTGGAGGCTGATGGGGAGTCTCTCAGGTGCGTCGGGAGGTTGTCCTGGTGCAGTAGAGGAGAACGATGACGACCAAATGCCTGGATTGTTTCGAGGCGGTGCTGGAGGCATTCGAGGTGCGCCTGGAGATGAAGGTCCATGTCCTGTGATTTGCTGCAGGGGGAACATTTGAGGTCCACCATAACCTCCTTGGAGGAGATCATTTGCTTGCCACGATGGCCCATAACTCGTATATCCTAGGGTTCCAGCAGAGCTTGGTTATAAGCTTGGTGTCATGTTGAATGGGGCATGGTGGTAAAACTGGGGAGTACCTGGAAAAGGTGACTCCGAAGGCGGGTAACTATAACCCGTTGGAGGATGAATTTGAATTGTGGGTTGCCCGAATTGGGTCTCTTTGCTCGGTGTATTTCCAGCATCATTATCTGATGCTTCCACATTGTCATCCGGGCGTTGTGGTGAGCCAAACAGCCTACCGGTTGGAGCGATAGAGGTTGTCTTCTGCAGAGATCCGTTCGTCGACATCGCATACGAACAAAAAGACAGTATTAAAAAAATTAGCAATGCAATTGGCGATTCTGTATGCAGCAGAGTCTGGTTGAGAATATGGAAGGTAGCAGTGACCTTCGGCAGAATGAAGGGCTCTCATATCCAGTTTCTTTGTCATGGACTGGTGTTTCACTGCGCTTTTGATCCCATGAAACCCGGCTGAGAAAACGAAATCATAGTCACACACATCCCACCTTTCTTTGTTATATGGTCGAATTCATATAGTAGGATCTTGGATAGAAGCTCGGCTTTGTTCAATTCATGACAGTAAAGGTCATAGAAGGGATTCGACATGATATCTCTAGGAAACCATCAAGAACAATACCCGGTTGGAAAGATATTACGACTAGGCATTCTTCACTCATAATGAGTGTGTACGACCTACTACTTCATTCAGTAAGAGGCCTGTTATTCGAGCACCTACAGTGATTGCTTTCTTTTCAGCTTCTTTGTACAAACTGTGTGGTCTCCTCAGGATTAGTGTTAGCAACGGTTCCGGACCGTCACTTCGGGTCCAGGTCCGGGTCCAAACCGAACTGTTGCCAAATTGGCGGTCCGGGTCGTCAATAAACCCATAATGCCTACTCGGGTATGGTTCAATGGTAAACTCCCAACCGGTCTGAATTGGGCGGGTTGTCAGCGGGTCGCTCAGCGGGTCACTCAGCGGGTCCATCTATAGATTGATATAAGGCTCTTGAATTTGCAGTGTGTTAATAGTATCTTATCGAAATCGCATTTACAGCAACCAACAACGTGCTTTTGCTTGTTGAGCAGTTTGCAATGTCGATTGATTTGAAATCTCAGTTTCACCTTCGATATATGGTATTTTTGCCTTGCAAGGCGGTCAATAATACTGTTATGCACACAAAGATCCGTTCGACGCCTTGATTACGAAATATGCAAGTCCTAAAACTGTTGACGCTCCGTTGACGCTCATTTTCAAGATGCCGCAGGGAGCATGTCGTAGTTGTTTTTGCGAGTAAAGGCTGCCAATATCTCATAGATGGATGTCCGCAACCAATCGGAACATAACTTACTCAAGATGCAAAGCTAAAAATCGTTGACGCTCCATTGACGCTCATGCTAAGAATGGGGCGCTGATCGTGTTGCTATCCTCTTTGCCAATAAAAGCGGCCAATACGTCCGTTATGCATAACAACGACCAAGTCATTGCTGCATTACCATACTTACAAGACCACAAATCGTTGACGCTCAGTTGATGCTCATGCTAAGAATGGGGCGGTGACCGTGTTGCTATCCTTTGTGCCAATAACAATGGCCAATACGTCTGTTATGCGTAACAATGACCCAGTCACTGGTCAATTACCATACTTACAAGACCACAAATCGTTGACGCTCAGTTAACGCTCATGCTAAGAATGGGGCGGTGACCGTGTTGCTATCCCTTTTGCCAATAAAAGCGGCCAATACGTCCATTATACATAACAACGACCATGTCTCTGGTGAATTACCGTACTTACAAGACCACAAATCGTTGACGCTCCGTTGACGCTCATTGTAATGTAATGTCCATCCAACATCTGCTGCCGTCGATGATTGTATTCATCCTGATTTGGCTTTATCGATTGTCTTTCTGCTTGATTAAGACTCGGCCCTGTGGCAAAGCCGAGCGGCATAATCATGTTGCACTGTTCACTCTCACACGACTGAAATTGATGTATCATGCCAAAAGATTCATGCCAAAAGATTCATTGCGCCTGCTATGCATCTATTTATGAACCGATATTCACAAGCTACTTCTTACCATTCGCCCATAATACATCTCTAACTGAAACTCTCGGTCAAGCTACATAAAGCTGGTGAACCATTGACGCATCCTGTC
>Ga0307515_10008728_pt1 | contig 19693 bp, 19 predicted proteins | sample 17_EM_MG_FD_194513 | JGI IMG/M metagenome (GOLD analysis project Ga0307515, IMG submission 194513) | Populus trichocarpa ectomycorrhiza microbial communities from riparian zone in the Pacific Northwest, United States - 17_EM | ecosystem: Host-associated > Plants > Roots > Unclassified | place... | reverse complement strand
CGACGAACCTCTCACATAAATAATTATTGTTTCTCTGAAATTAGCCATAAAATACAAAAAACAAGTCCAATTACTTGATATTATCTTCTCACCCCGTTACCTTAGATCCTAAAATACAAAAAGGTGCCATGTATAAATCACTCATTCCTTAATTCAAGTTAGGATTACGTGGACCAACCAAGTTTTCTAAACTTATCATAATCAAATATGAAAATGGCGATTGGGTATGAAAATCTTAGCCATATAATACTATAGGCCCGTTTGGAAACGCGGTCCAACCCGTGTTTCCAAAAATTTTAATTTTTTTTGTTTAAAATTAATATTTTTTTTAGTGTTTTTAGATCGTTTTGATGCGTTGATATCAAAAATAATTTTTAAAAAATAAAAAAAATATCATCTTAATGTATTTCTAAGCGAAAAATACTTTGAACTGCAACTACCACTACAATCCCAAACAGGCCCTATATACACATGACCAAGCATCAATGTATCATGTCAACATGTATATCAATATAATAGTAGGCTAGTTAATACAATTATTTATCCCATTACATAATGATGTGGATTTTATAACATTGTATCATTATAATTATGGTTACAATTATAAATAAATTATTTTATTTTTATTTTTGCGGTTATTATTCATTGTTTTATAAATGCATTATGGATTGTTGCAGTATAATCCGTAGTGATCTTTTTTTTTTAGTTTTAGTTCTCGAAAGAATTATACAATATACTGTTATTGAAATTTATTTATTTTTCAATTTCATCATTTCTTATTATGTTATTAATGCAAAACGATTTTTTAGAAAAAAATATTTGTTTTCATAATTTTATTTTTTCTTATTTAGTTTAGAAAAATAAATATTATGCTTAATAATTTTATTTTTTTGTATTTTGTTTAGGACTTTTATTACTTTTTCTTTATTTCCAGGTTTTCTAGTTCGTTTAAATTGATTTTTAGGTTTATTTGAGAAATTGTAAACCTCTTAGAGAGGTAGACCACCTGAAGAGAAGGAAAAGAATAAACACAAAGAAAAAGAAAGAAATTGAGAGAGGAGAGAAAATGGAGAAAAGAAATAAAAAGAAAATGAGAATAAGAGAAATAATAGAGTGAAAGGGAGTAGAGTGGAGAAAAAAAAAGAAGAGAAAAATACTTGAAACATTGGAAGAAATCCTTTTCCAACCAAGGATGGTCCTTCGATAGTAATGGAAACCTCAGTTTGACATAGCAGCATGAATGCTCTTGGTTTATTTTTTGGGTTTGAGATAGCCGAGAAGTACTACCACATTTCTAGGTAGCATCAACAACATCACAAAGGAGTATTAATAGCTTCCAATACTAGTGATAACCATAATTTGGTAGAAATAACTACCTCATTTTACAGCACCAACTCTCGGTCCAACAACCTTTGGGCGTGTCTTTTATATTCCAAAGTGGTTATGACTTCCTTGAAAGTCAACAACTCCAAACAATAGTAATAATTTGCTTTCTAAGCACACTCGAGGCAACAACAACACCTCACATAGTAGTATAATGTGCATTTCTAACCTTTATTTGTGTTAAATATCTTGTTTCTTGTTTTTTTTTTCCTGATTGTTATGCATTAAAATGGTCCTAGTTAACAAGTTATGAAAGGATGGAGTCCAAGATCATGGGTTTATACTAGGGAAAAACCTAATAAGTTGAACTTTTTTTAAGTATGATGAAGTTTGATGCATAGTTGTAAGTATGTAGTTATTAGTTCATGTTTGTATACTTGTATGAAGAAGAAAATCTGGATTCCTAGAAATGGGAGCTAATAATCATGAAAAATAAAGATATCTTAAGTTATCCTTATTATAAAAGCCATAAAAGATAATTATGATTTTCATACTCCGACTAGAACTATGTTGGGTTATTATGAGTCAATTTTGAGGGTTTCTTTTTTCTTTTTACTACCAAATACTAACAAGATAAGAAATAACTTGGTTGTTTTTAGTAGACACATTTCAAGTGTGAGTTATTAGTGTTTTCTATGAAAAGCATGTTAGGAAGATTTTTATTTCTTTTTGAACAATGGTTAGGTATACCCTGATAATGTTGGGTGTGAAATGTCATTTGAATGGGTGTGAAATGTCATTTGAACCCTAATGATGATAGTCTTTAGGGTTTTCAATTCATGAAGTCATGTTTTGTTAATGAGATATAACATTGTTATGCTTATATGGGGATTTCATTCATGGGATGTTATGTTAACATGCAAATAAATGTTTGGAAATTTAAAGTTCAATTCTTTTGATTTTCATTGTGTTTTAATTTCAATATTGTTTAGTTTATTGGAATTTATATTATATGTCCTTGATTGTAATAAATGAGAAAATTATATGCTATATACATGTTCTTGATTTCTTAAATAATGCATAAATGAATAATATGAGGCGTGAAAATATTTTATGTTAAGCTTTAACTTGTTTATCTAAGGTTTTTTAATTAGAAAATTAGCTTAATTAGGTTTATGTGCTTTAGATTAATCTTAGTTGTTAAATCTTCATCCAAGTTTTTCTATATAAATAAAATCTTCTATTTTTAGGGATTAACACAAAAAATTTCGTTAAAATTTCTTAATCTATGAAATCTTCTATTTTTAGTGATTAATATAAAATTTTTCATAAAAACAGCCAAATTGATGAATTCTCCTGCTTTTAGAGATTAATGTCAGAATTATGTTAAAAACCTCAAATTAAGAAAATCATTTGTTTTTAAAATTTAATGTCACACGTTTTGTTAAAATTTCCAATTGATGAAATCTTCTAATTTTAGAGATTAACATCAAAATTCTTTTTTAAAATTCCATTAAAGTTCTTAAATTGACTAAATCTCATATTTTTAGGGATTAACATCAACTTTCTTGTTAAAATTCCAAAGTCATCAAAATCTCCTATTCTTAGGGATTAACTTTAAAATTTTCATTAAAATTCTTAAATTGATGAAATATTCTATTTTTAGGGTTTAAAGTCAAAATTTTCATTAGAATTCCCAAATTAGCAAAATCTCCCTTTTTTAGGGATTAACATTAAATTTTTTCATTCTGGACAAAATTCAACGAAATCTTTTTTTTTTTAGGATTTGACATCAATTTGCTTGATGAATTTTCAACCTTCTTTTTCAAAATGAGTAGCATAAACACTATAAGCTTAGAAATAGACTTATACAGTTAATAGTAGGCATATAATGTATTTAGTAAAACATGTAGCGAAGGTAACCTTTCATTTGAAATGATGCAGTTTGGATAACATCGATCTTCTCTTAGGCATAATTAACCCTGTACTTATATCTTGGAGATTAGTGTTCATTTTAGGATTCCTAGTGTTTTTTAAAAAATTATTAGATGACAACTTCATTACTTTTATTTTTCCTTTTAATTTTAGAGAGTCTTGTACTTGTTACAGTGTGACAACGATGAAGAGGTTTTCTTTCGAGAAACAAACATTTAGAAACTTGTAATAAAAGACATGCAAAGACAAATTAAGAAATTAACACATCGAATGGAGATAATAAACATGCAGAGGTAAGTTGAAGAATTATCTCATCAATTAGTGGAGATGAAGAATAGAAAACTGGAGGATTGTGAGAAGAGTAATCACAGATCCATGACCAGTTTTGAGAGTCCATTTTATAGGCATAAGTAGAAGAGGCAACCTCTTGATCGAGATGAATATGATATTGAAATTGAAATATTTGATTGTTCTAGTTATTTTATGGATCAGAATCAATCATCAATTTATGATATTTATTTTGATTATGATTATGTTGATAATGATAGGATAATAATGACAATGATGTTGTCATCAATGATGTCTTTATTGATAAGTTATAAGTTGAGTATAAAGAGATTTAACAATTTTTTTTTGTTAATTTAAGTTATGCAAATCTTTTTTATTACAAGTTTACTATTAAACCAAAGCTAGATTTTTTTTTGATCAATTGTAAGAATATATTATAGATCAAAAGTTACAAAGTTGAAAACAACAAAAAAATAATTACAAAAGATCAGAAAAAGGGACAAGATCCCTAGGAAACATATAGGAAGACAACTGGAAAGCATTACAATCCATCACCCAATAAAATGATATACAAAAGCCGAGGAACGGCCAGACAAGAAACCCACCACCAGCGAAGGAGCAATAGCAAGCGTTGACTCTTTCATGCAGAGACAAAAATTATCCATGCAGAGACAAAGACAACCCAGCTACCAGCCAGCCAAGCCGTGACAAAGGAAACAGTGGAAGGTCAACAGCTCTACCATGCAGAAACGGAGGAACCATGCAAACACAGCTAATCCATGCAGAGAAAAACACTAACCATCCATGCAAAGACACAACACTGCAAGTCATCTGTGCAGAGAGGAGGACCATCCAAATAACAGCCAAAACAAATTATATCACAAACAGCCAAGAACAATGGACAACAGCTCACCCATGCAGAAGCAAGGGACCATGCACGTCCAACCCACACCAAAGAATCAAGGGAGCAAAAATCAACATAAGGGCAAAGACATCCCATCAGCTCCCAAACATCAACCAAGCCTTCATGCAGCCACCTGCAACCCCAAAGCTTAACCATATAGGGATGTGGGAGCCAACAATGAGTCATGCAGAGAAGAAAGAGACACCGCCAATAGAACATCCCAAAACAAATAAAAACCCTACCAGCCAGAAACAGGAGATAGAGGCTCATCAATGCAGGGATGAGAAAACCATGCAGAAACATACACGTCTAAGCTACACCAAAAAACAAGGTGGATCCATTTAGCTAGCAACACTGTAGGCTAAGTGATTTTTTTCATGGAAATACAAGATAGTGTAGAATAATATCTGGAATTTTCTGAAGATAGTCTCAACTGATTTTGCAATGTTATTAAAAATACGCCTGTTTCTTTCTTCCCAAATCAAATACATAAGAATAGCAAGAGATACTCTTCTCATTCTCGCCTGCAATCTTTTTTTGTTGTTGTGTAAAACTCGAATGGCTCTGTTTAATAAAGGTATATTACTATGAAGCTTGAGCCAAAATCTAGCCTTACTCTAGAGAGAAGACGACCAATCACAATTGAAGAAGAGATGAGCATGAGATTCATCAGCATTCTGACAAAGGGGGCATATAGAATCAGAGGAGAGAAACTGGAGTCGGTCTCTTGTTCGTAGCTTGCCCAACATTGCCAGCCATATGGAGAAGCTGTGTCTTGGGAGAGACCACTGCTCCCAAACTACACTTGCCCACTGGACAGGCTCGACTTTATATCTAAAGAAATCATATGCACTGGCTATAAAAGACCCCGTTCCAGAGTGCCAGCTTGAGAGTAATTGTTGCACTAGAGCAACCCCACCACATAGAGCAATCATTTTGTTACGAAGAGAGAAGATGGACTTCTATAGAGGAGAGTCGATTTTCTTAGCATCCAAGGACTAAATAGAGGTATGTGAAATGTAATAGTGATCTACCCATCGAATCCAAAGGGAATTAGTCTTCAAGTGAATTTTCCAGAGATGCTTGGCAAAAAAAATTATCATTTCTAGCTTTGATATCAAGAACCGTCAGACCCCCTTCATCTTTTGGCAAACAAACCTGCTTCCAAGCAATAAGAGCAGATTTACTTCTATTCACTTCCCCAGTCTATAGGAAATTTCTACACAGACTGGTAATCTTGTTGATAACTATGGCTGGAATAGGAAAGATACTAATCTAAAACTGCACCATGCCCTACATGACCGATTTAATTAACTCTAGCCGACCAGCATAAGAGAGATGTTTTCCCATCCAACTTTGAATAGCCAATTCTAACTTGTGAATGAGAGGGGAGAATTGGCTGGCGAGAAGCCTGTGAGGGCTGAGGGGGACACCTAGATACTTGAAGGGAAAACTTCCTTCTGTGAACTGAGAGAGGCTGAGAATGGCCTACTTTATATCCCCCGAAACACTAGCAAAAAATATAGAAGATTTGGCTGCATTAATTACCAAGCCAGATGTCTCCCCAAAGATATTAAGCCGATGAAGAATAATACTAACAGAGACCATGTCACAACGGTAGAGCAGGAGAATATCATCAGTGAATCCAAGATGGCTGATTCCCAAAGCTTGGCATTTGGGATGAAAGTGAAAGCCATAATGCTGAGTATTAATTTTTAGTAATCTAGAGGAGTACTCCATGCAAATAATGAAGAGATATGGAGATAATGGATCTCCTTGCCGAACCCCACACTTACCTTGGGAGAAATCGAAGAGATTACCATTGATGCAGATAGAAAACGAGGTAGTCTCAACACATTTCATGACAAGATGAACAAACCTTACAGGGAACCCCAAGAGCTGAAGGAGATCATGAAGAAAAGACCATTAGACCGAATCAAATGCTTTTTTGAAATCAATCTTGATGGTGCAGCGAGGGGATGCACGCTTATGTCCATATCGCCTCAAGAGCTCTTGCATGAGGTTAATATTATCTGCCATGAATCTCCCTCTAAGAAAAGCGTTTTAAGAAAGGCTGATAATATCATTGAGCACATGAGCCAGCCTTCCTACTAGAATCTTGGAAATAACTTTATAAGTGACGTTACATCAAGAAATAGGTCTGTAATCTGCAGTAGAGTTTGCATTTACTGATTTTGGAACAAGGGCTATGATAGAATGATTAAGCTGCTTGAGAATCTCTCCTGAGGCAAAGAAATCTTGAACGGCTGAAAAAAATTCATCACCAACAATGTTCCAAGCTTTTTTGAAGAAGGCAGAGGTATATCCATCCGACCCTGGGGCTTTGTCATCATCCATACTGAAGAGAACTTGCTTGATATCATCAGCAGTTACTGGAGTAAGAAGCAAGTCATGAGAGTCAGCGTTAATACAGGCGCCACAATGAACCACCTTAGCTCTTGGCGGGATAGTAGGCTTGGAAGTCCCCAGGAGCTCTTTATAGTATGAGACAAACTCTCTACCAACCTCTTCAGCCGAAAAAGTGAGCATACCATCACTACGAATAATAACAGGAATATGGTGTCTCATGTGACCCTGGCTCATCAAAGAGCGAAAGAATCTGGTTCCCTTGTCACAGTCTTTAAAGAAAGCACATTTCAACTTTTGGCCAAAGAACATTTTCTCGGCTGATTTAAGATTAGCAAGGTTCAGCCTCTACTGCTTCTCAAGTGCTAGGAGATGACCATTATCCCTATCATCCTGCAGAAGAAGCTGAGTATCATCCAGGTCTTTTCCTGCTCTAGCTACCCTCTCTGAAATGTGACTAAAATAAAGATTGTTCAGAGTCTTCAGGGCTCCCTTTAACTGCTTGAGCTTTTTACAGAGAATATACATATGCGACCCATAGATATCCAAAGACCAATGCTGAGAGATGGTTTCCAAGAACTGAGGATGAGCAACCCATATATTGAAGAATTTAAAATTCCGTTTGCCATGAAATTCCCAAAATCCCAGCTGGATGGTAGTTGGTGAATGGTTTGAAAGGGCTCCTGGGGTACCAAAGTGGACATGGTCCATTTGCTGCAAAGTGAACCAATAAGTGTTTACTATAACCCTATCAATTTTTGTCCACATTGTGCCATTTGTCCATGTAAAATGACAACCCATAGAGTTCAAGTCAGCAATCCCAAGATCAGAACAACACTCCCTGAAATCTGAAATTTCATAGTTAGAGACTGACTCCCCGTTATGCTTATCATCTTGAGAGAGGATATAGTTGAAATCACCAAGAAGAAGCCATGGTGATTCCGTGCCCCATTTCCTTAAATCCTCCCACAAAGCTCTCCTGGTAGTAATGGTGTTGAAACCGTATATGAAGGTGGCTGTAAAGCTATATTGGTGAACCAAACTAGTAATCTGAACATGTATCCCTTGTGCAGAGAAGTGAAGAATCTCAACCTTCACTATGTCAGGGTTCCAAAAAATAACTATTCGAGCATATATTGCAGCTTCAACATTGCTTACGAACTGCCAAGACTTCAAACGTAACTTATGCATGCATGCAACTTTTACCGATGACAACTTAGTCTCTAGGAGACCACAAACATCAATCTTTTTTCCCTTCATGAGGCCAGCAACATCTTGTTGCTTGAGAGGGCTATTAAGCCCTCTCACGTTCCAGTAATAGACAATCATAGATGAGGAAGGGTGGGAGATACCCTACCACTGCCAGAAAATCTATTGGAATTCCTTTGGACTGAGCTCCTGGTGAGCATACCTGATACTGGACGATGAGGAGCCTTGCTGCCAGTTATGTCTACTGAGATTGCAGAAGATTTCCCCTTGGCAGAGACATACTGTTGAGGAGGCTGGATACTTTCAGTAGGCAAAGATTTTGATGAGTTCTGCTTGTTACCATTGCTATTTCTCCTTTTCCAAACAGTTTGCCACTCTTATGAACAAACAGTTTTGGGTTGAGAACATTGCTGCTCATCCTAAGCTACACAAGCCTCAGTAGGGATAATGGGAGCATCAAGCTTAGGAGCATCAACAGGGGGGACTTCAACCGGGGGAGCAGCAACAGGCGGGGCATCAACAGAGGGGCTGAGTCGAGTAAAGACACTGCCTTTGACATTTTTCTTGGTAGCAACACTAGCTGAACCTGCATTCTCTACTGATTTGGCCTCTTCCTTGCTTTTAGAACACGCTCTAGAGGAATGGCCAAGCACTTTGCAAAGTTTGCAAAATTTATGCAGTGTCTCATAGATAACCCTTTAGATGAGGGGGTTTCTATTGGGCAGGATAACATTGATAGAGGATCTAAGATCAGCAAGGAGATCAACTTCAACAAGCACCCGTGCATATGATAATCTTTCCTTGGTGGAAGTTAACTTGTCACATTGTATTGGCTTACCAAGAACACTTGCAAGCTTTGATAAGCACCTCGGTGTCCAACATTTCAATGGTAGGTTTGGGAACTTAATCCAAACAGGGATGTGAGTCATTTCAGAGCATGAGAAATCAAAATATTCAGACATGGGGCGCAAGATGAGAGGCCTACCATATACTAGATAAGGCCCTTCACACAATACAGAGAACTTGTCTTCTTCATTTTGGAATTTATAAACTAACCAACCCGATTCACATATGGTAAGGGTGGCTTCACATTTCCAGATGTTCCCAATGATGCTATTCAAGGCTCTAAAACCAGGAAATTTTCCAAAGACATAACCAATGACACACAGTTTCCAGTCATCACAAGAGTGATCTAAATCTTCAGTTAAAAGAGGGCAGGATTGAATATCATTTAAGGCTGAAAAATGCATGAGTTTCGGGCAAGAGGAGATGCTTCGGTTGGAAGAGAACAAATCTCTCTATCTACCACTAACAGGAGGAGAAGAGGGAGATTTACCTGCTTTAACATTGTTGGACGGTTAAAGCTGGCACCTTTAGGACTAGCTGGTATTTCTAGAGTGACCGGAGCCAGAGAAGATGGTGGAGACCTTTCATATTCTTCCTCAAAGATAGTGAAATTTAACTGCTCTTCTTCCAGGTCTTCATCATCAGAACAATCTTCAACAATAAACCCATCAAGAGGTGGAGAGCTATTATCCACCGGAGACCCATCTACCTCTCTAAGCGTGCTTGTACCTGTGCCACTGAATGAGATGACAACAGGGGGAGGGGTAGATCTGTGACTGGCATATGGGAAATAGCACCGGAGAGAGTTCCAAGAGCCGACTTTAGTCCTAAAACCAGAGAACCGCCTTGGTTTTTGTGAAATGGAACATGAGCATGCAACGAGTCTTGTGTACTCTTAGCAGCAGCTGCAAGTTTCCGTTTGTTTTTTGCCAACCAAAGCTAGATTTGTTCAAGGGTTCTATGGATACAACACATGTTCATGAATAAAGTTTGAGATTTGCAATTCATCATTCTAGAAGCTAGTAAAAAAGACATCATTTGTTATATGATGTTTCTTATATAAAATCTAACATAAAGGAATTAGAGATGATATCTAAAATTGTTATATATATGAAGTGAGGAAAGAAAAAAAAGGTTGAAAAGTCTTGATCAAATTTCCACGAGATTGAGACAAGAGTAATTTGAACTCAAGAGCAAGATTTTTTCGATCTAGAAAGACTAATACAAGAGAATTTTAGAAAAAATTATTTGTTTTTCGAGTTATTTTATTTCTTCCTATTTAGTTTAGGAAATTAAATACTATGTTTAATAATTTTTTTCCTACTTTGTTTAGGACTTTTATTACTTTTTCTTTATTTTCAGGTTTTCTAGTTTGTTTAGGTTGGTTTTTGGGTTTATTTAAGAAGTTGTAAACCTTTTAGAAAGATAGACCACTTGAAGAGGAATATTTAGTAATAAAATTATGAATTAGGATTCTATATGACAACTCCATTTTATTTTGATGCTAACTCCTATACAAGTGCTATAGGCCCGTCCTCGAGTTGGACGAGTTAGGATGGTGCTGCAAGCCTGTCCACAAGCGTTTTAGACTAGTCTATAAGCTGAGATGACCTCTATATGAATGTTACATGCCCGTCTTTAAGTTGAATAAGTTGAGGGTGGTGGTGCAGATTTGTCCACAAGTTTGGGTGAATTTTAGATATAGTTAGCTTATATGTTTTATGTTTTAAGAATTATAAATTTAATTTAAATTTAATAAAATATTATGGAATTTTCATTGTGTTTAATTATGAATTGTGATTATTGTTGGATTGATTTTTTTGTGATAGAGAGTTGTGAGTATAAAAAAAAATGCCATGATAATTTTTTTTTTAAAAGTCACAATTGATATTTGTGACTCATAAAAATATGTTATTTTTTAAATATATTTTAAATAGTGGTATTTTGTTATTTTTTATATTAATGTCCAAACACATTCCGAAAGGAAGAAATTTATCCAAATAGAAAAAAACTTAGTAATTCCTTTCAATAAACATATAAATTGAGATAAGAAAATTAACTCTAATATCCAATAAAAAATTATCAACATTTCTTGGATAATAATAATAATAATAATAATAATAATAAAAATTATCAACCTAATAATAATTTCTTGATTTAATTTATTTACCAAGGACATTTTTTTGTGTGTAAACAATAAGAAAAACCAAAAAACCAATACCGTTAATTCAGTTAGCTGCCAAGGAAATTTGCCCACTTTTAATGTTCCTTCCCTCGGCTGCTAAACAAATTAAGACTAGAGGTGAGAGGAAGAGAGAGAGCCATATTTTCCACACAAAATCAAAGAAGAACAAGAAAAAAAGAGAGGAAAACCTCTCCTTTTCTCTCCCTGTACAAATCCTGACTTACTTTTGACTCTCTCTCTCTCTCTCTCTCTCTCTTCTTTGCAAAATTAAAAATTTCTGTAAACTCCCTCTCTTAATTTCATGTCCTTTTGTGTTCTTCCCTTTAAAAAAAAATCAATCCACTTCAAATCTGTATATAATAATATTTCTAGCTTTATTTCTCCTCCCACTCCCACTCCTCCTTTACACCTCCAAAACAGCAAAAGAAAATCCACTTGGTTTTAGAACCGATCTTTGTCTAGCTCCTTTTGGAGGGTTTTAACCCATCTTGATCTCATTGAGTCTCTCGGAAAAATCCACTGAATCCTCATAAATTCCTTGATAAAATTTGTGGGTTTTCAGAGAAAAATAGTGGGTATTTGTTAAAATTTGAGGAAGCAATTTATTTTTTGCTTGATCTGGATTCCGGGTTGTTTTTTTCATCTTTTTTCTTGAGAAAAATCTGGTCTTTATACAGCCATGGCAGTCCCAACAATAGCTTTATACGCGAGCCCACCTAGTAGTGTGTGTTCATCACCATATCCATGTCAAATCAACGCGCACGCAACTTATGATTTTGAATTGAATTCAAGATCTTCATCAACAACTTCGTCTAGTGCATCTTCCTCTCAGAAACCAATTGTTGGTGGCCTGTCTCGCTTGTTTTCATCTCCTGCAGTGAAACATGCATCATTTTCGGGTGATAGAGAGGAGTTGGGGTCCCTATGGCATGATAGAGGAGACGAATTGAAGGAATTGGGTAGTTCATTTTGTTATACACCAAGCAAATACCTTGCTGGGTCTTCAATAAAGAGGGATCAAAGTCCGGTTTCGGTTTTGCATGGTCAAGTCTCTTGTTCTAGCAGTCCTCCTATGAAGACTACTAGAGAAAGGAGTGGTTGTGATGTGGGTTTTCAGAGTTCAATTCATGGTCCATATCGCGGTGGGGCTAATGGGCTCTTTAATGGGTTTGTGAGGAATGCCTTAGGGTCTTGTGTTGATTATGATTCTCCCAGTTTTGAGGTCCGCCGTGATGGTGTTGATTATGGTTCGTCTTCTGTTGCTGTGGATGAATTGACTTTTGCTATGGAGGATAGTTTTGTGGAGGCTAATTATGAGCCTTATGCTAAGAAGTTGTTATTGGGTGCACAATCAAGGCACAAAATTTTTTGTGACGATTTTGTGATCAAGGCCTTTTATGAGGCTGAGAAAGCACACAGGGGACAGGTAAAATATGGTTTTTTTATTGGATTTTGTTGTTTGAGATTTTTGTTTCGTGCGCTTGAATTTTTTTTTCTTTGTTCTTTTATGTTGTTTTCTTATAGATGCGAGCTAGTGGAGATCCTTATTTGGAGCATTGTGTAGAGACTGCAGTTCTGCTTGCGATAATTGGTGCCAACTCCTCAGTGGTTGCTGCAGGGCTTTTACATGACTCTTTGGATGATTCTTTCCTAAGCTATGACTATATATTTAAAACATTTGGAGCAGGGGTGGCTGATTTGGTGGAAGGGGTAAGAGGCAAAAGTTTTTCATGTTTTTTAATGAGCCTTTCCATATATTGTGTATATATATATATAGTCGAGCAAATAGGTTTATGTTGATTTTCATGCATGTTTCTATCCAAAATGGAAGCTGCATTAGGTTAATAAAAGAAGTGTTTGTTGAGCATACTAGTTACTTTGTCTGGAACTCCATTATTTCGTTTAGTATAGTTGCTGCTTATTGTTTATGGTGAATATGGTCCTAGGTCAAGCTTAGAAACTGGAACTTGATCTTCTGTAGCTGTTTTGAAACAGTGGTTATATTTAAAAGTCAGGAGCATCTTACAGCAGCTCAGATTGATCAAAATTTGGATTTTATTTTTAACTTGCATTTTTAAGGTCCATCACACGAAATATGAAACTTGGAAATAAGTTTTAAGAAGTTTTCCGTGGTTGATGTTGTTCAAACATTTCTGTTGACAAGTATTTACAAACTTACAATCTATTTCTCTGTTGCATTCACTCAGGTCTCTAAGCTTAGCCAACTGAGCAAGCTTGCTCGTGAGAACAATACAGCAAGCAAAACTGTTGAGGCAGATCGCTTGCACACCATGTTCCTTGCCATGGCAGATGCCAGGGCTGTCCTGATTAAATTAGCAGATCGACTGCATAATATGATAACGCTAGATGCATTGCCTTTGGTCAAGCAACAGAGATTTGCTAAGGAGACTATGCAAATATTTGCTCCCTTGGCCAACCGTTTAGGAATCTCCACTTGGAAAGAGCAGCTAGAAACTCTTTGTTTTAAGCATCTCAACCCAGATCAGCACAGACATTTGTCTGCTAGACTCGTGGAGTCTTTTGATGAAGCGATGATTGCTTCTGCTAAAGAGAAATTAGATAAAGCTCTTACAGATGAAGCCATTTCTTATAATCTACATGGAAGACATAAAAGCTTGTATAGCATTCATTGCAAAATGTCAAAGTACGCTCTCTCTCGCCCTCCCTCCCTCTCTCAGTCACACCCACACACGGCCAAGCAGTGTTCATTAAGTTGATTGTCACTTTGATTATTATTGCTGCAGCTCTTGCACCAACTCTAGGTTCTCTGAAGCATGAACTGATAGTATGGTTAGATTGAAGCAATAATTTTTCCATGATCTGTGGTTGTGCCCCTTAAATTCATAGCTGAAAATTCTTTTTCACGTGCATGCTCTCACGTGACAACAAACCATGATGTCAACTTATTGTGCAAGTATCATTCTGTTCGTTTTACAACAAAAGAGTTTAAATTTGTGTAGGAAAAAGCTGAACATGGATCAGATCCATGATATTCATGGGCTACGCCTGATTGTTGAAAATAAGGAAGATTGTTATAGAGCATTGAGAGTTGTTCATTGTTTATGGTCAGAAGTACCTGGACAGTTCAAGGACTACATAACTAATCCCAAGTTCAATGGGTATGTTTTTGGCTTGTTATTAGTGGTTGCTCTTGGATACATTTATCTTTTCTAACTTCGATTTTAATTTTCAGGTATCGCTCTCTTCATACAGTAGTCATGGGTGAAGGCACAGTGCCACTTGAAGTTCAGATTCGAACAAAGGAGATGCATTTGCAAGCAGAGTTTGGATTTGCAGCCCATTGGAGATACAAGGAAGGTGATTGCAAGCACTCCTCATTTGTGCTGCAGGTGGTTGAGTGGGCAAGATGGGTCATAACCTGGCAGTGCGAGACAATGAGCAAAGACCGCCCTTCCATTGGCTGTGATGATTCCATAAAACCTCCCTGCACATTCCCTTCTCATTCTGATGGTTGCCCGTATTCTTACAAGCCTCACTGTGGCCAAGATGGACCTATTTTCATCATTATGATTGAGAATGATAAGGTTAGGTTCCTTCCGTGTATGATTATTTTAATGAGAACAAGCTGGTGTGGGATAGGTATTAGAAGTTTTGTTACTGGCTAGATCACACTGGCCTTGCGGCTGTTATTACAATAAGCATAGATATAAAAGTCCTTAATTTTCTCTTACAAATAATTTCTTCGATGTTTGGAATTGGACTATCATGTCCAGTTCATGCCATATCAGCATGAGGGAAGAAAAAGATGTTCTGTATTAGGGTTTTTTTATCAGGTATTTTCAACCAGGTTCGGTTTCATTCACTGAACAAATGGTATTTTGGGATTTTTTTGGTTCTAGTGATATTTTTTAATGGCTACAATATCTCGTGTCAAAGTGAGTGAACACAAGTAAACTGTTGAGCTAATCCTTTATTTATTTATATTTATCTTTTGATAGGAGACTTAGTCCGTTATTGAATTTGCATGGTTTATGAATATTGCAGATGTCAGTGCAAGAGTTTCCTGCAGACTCAACAGTGATGGATCTGCTGGAAAGGGCTGGCCGTGCAAGCTCAAGATGGTCCGCATACGGGTTCCCTGTGAAGGAAGAATTGAGGCCAAGGCTGAACCATCAGCCAGTGCATGATGCAACTTGCAAGCTAAAGATGGGGGATGTTGTGGAGCTAACTCCTGCTATACCTGACAAATCTTTGTCTGATTACAGGGAAGAGATTCAGCGCATGTATGAGCATGGCTCAGCTACTGTCTCAAGCACAGCTCCTGCTGTTAGTGGCACGGTTGGACGGAGAAGTTGACCCCTTGATGATAGTCCGATAAGTTGCTTACCATTTAGTGAAATTAGTTATTCTTGTACATACACATGCTTGTACGGAACAGTTTTATGGTTCTGGTATGTAGAAACTATGACTAACTGCATTCAAAAGTTCAACAAAAGATTGATTTTTCAAGTTACCACTATGAATTCCGAAAATCACCGCAAATCTTATTTTTCACCAATCTGGTTTCGTATTGTCGTTTAGGAAGTTCAATGGCTCATGTAAAACAGTAGAAGTAACTGAAATGGAGGGACGTCTGAGGCGTTGTTGCAGTCATTCCCTTTTGTTACTTCATCACTTGTAGAATTGGGTTAGTATTACATTTTTCATGCACTCTGAATCTGAATCTGTTAAATAGCTAATTAATTGCTGAACTGTCATGCGTGTGAAGAGAAGTTAACATATTTTTATGGCGCTCTCTCATGAGAAATATTTGCCCAAGCCTCTCTAGCTACCATTCTAGCAATGATTTAGAGAGCCCAATGCATGTCACTGGTCCAAATCAGTTTTTCTAGCAATATTCATAACATGTACGTATTATTATCAAGGACAAATCATGAAAGACCGAAGGCATGATGTAGAAGTTAGAACCTGTAGTTGCTAAGAAACTGAACTAGGAAAAGACACTGCCTGGCGGGTGAATTTTCATAAAGATTACAATGCTCCAATACACAGCATTCAAGGACAATAAAAAAACTCAAATTTTCTATGATTTTCACCTCCTTTCTTCTGGATCGATGCTTCTTCTATCTTAATTCCTTTCCACAGAAGGCCATTCTTCTCAGGTCAACAAAATATCCTGAAATCCTATATTGGCAGAAGATAAGATTCTCACTTGGGACGTTTGATGAGAGGAAAAGATACTCTTTGGGGATCAGTAAGCTGTGGGGGGTCCGTCTTCTGTTCTTGAGATGGGTTGGGACCAGCACTTTCTTCATCCTCTGTTTCTTCTACTGCCTGGGAAGGTTGCTTCTGTGGGATAGCAAGTTGATAGATTGGGACTGATCAATGTGTCCTGCTCAGGCGGGAGAGAGATACCAGGCCCCGCTATTGACTTCGGCAATGGGATTTTGTTCCTATTTCTGGCTTACTCTAGTAAAACCTGAAGAACGACATAACTGTAAGATGTTACGAATTCTCATACTTTTTTTTATTTTAGGCATGGTTTCTTGAACCTCTATAAGAGAGGAAGAAAAGCAAATGTAGTAACAGATCACAAAAAAAAGAGGTTGTGCCATGTACAACTAACGTGTGTTGAAAGAATCGTATTGTATACATTAAAAAATGAAGATAGTTTACCAAGATGAAGCCTTGCTCCATTCCGACTGTGCAAAACACTATCTCAAGGTAAAACTGACAATCACACAGTGGGAGAGAAAGCAAAAGGATGGGAGTCTATGCAAGTTCTATCATTTGAAGCTCAATGGTCAAGAAAGCTCCAGAACACTAATGGCTGAAATTTTCATCTCATAGCATTCGAGTAGAAAAACAAGGTAGATGAGGAGGTTTATCATCCTATAGATGGCCAATTATGCAACACCCCGCTATAATTCTTTTCACCTCGTAAACCTATTCCGTTTATATTGGCATTAATACTCAACACTCATTGAATTTACCTCACAATATATTTCCACTTAATTAATTCCTTATACTTATCCATGTTTTAATACTTTTCTACTTAATCACTTTCCAGGTCCGCTGCAATATATCTCAATATTCCTCTAAACAAATAATTTTGTTTCGCATGCATTCCATATTTCGTTACTTTCTTTTTTTATATATATCATTTCCATTATTTATGCTTTACCACATGATTCTCCACTACTTTTGTATCCCCATGATGCAATCATGTCTTTTTCTTTTTTATTACACTTAATAGGATATGTTTAATATCCTAGTAGTTTGACAATCAATGTCATTAGCCCATCACGGACACTAGTTTTACTATCCATTACTGGACACCAATCCCATCACCAGATTACTAATTTTACTGTCCATTAGTAGACACTAACCTCATCATCGGGTTACTAGTTCCATCACTCATTTTTATATGATATTAGAACCTATTTCATTTCAAACAATCATAGTTACTTACTTTAATAATTTTGTCGAATCAAAGTATCAAAGTGTCAAACACCCACCTCATGATACTATTCATTCATCAGTCAATATCTTATATGTTAGTTATTTTATTGTTCTTAACATTTATATTTTCAGACATTTGTTAGTGACACCGCTGTCAAACATAAATTTCACACGATTATCGTTGTTATGATTACTAATAAATCATACATAGAATTCTATTATTGTGATTAATAATAAATTATAACTATCTTGCCATTATTTCATCCATCATATTTTATAACATATTACATGTTTTTGCTCATGTAATTTATTACAGTCATTTTGTCAGCTTTTACATTGAACACCTAAGCCTTAAATTAATAATAACAATAATCATACACAATACAATTTATATTCCATGGTAAATATACATTTATAAACCATGTATGGATAAATAAATATACATTTAAGTATTTTTTTCCTTATAATTTAAATCATTGTCTTTTTATAAATACCTATTTTCTTTAATATAAAATTAAATAAAAATAAATTTTAAAAAGCGTGATGTAGCATCTCACATGCATACTGACCAGCAATAATTAAAATAAAAAGGATTATACAATTAATTAGGAAAAGAACAATAAAAAAAGAATTGACAAGAATTACCCGGCGGCTGGCAGGAGTGTGAGTGATGGCGCGAGTCATGACCGCAAGGGTGGGTGAGGCCGGGAACCCGGGCAATAATTATCCGAATCAATTTGCAGTAATAAATTGAAAAAAAGAAGAAGAAAAAGAAGAAAGAAAAAGTTGATAGGATGAGCAAAGAAAAGCAGAGAGTGAAGAGAGCGACTGATTTTGAATTGGAGAGAGATTTTTAGCTTATTTGGTATTTTTTTTATTTATAAATATATTAAAATAATATTTTTTATTTTTTAAAATATCATTTTGATATAACATATTAAAACGATGTAAAATCATAAAAAATAATTTTAAATAAAAAAAATTAATGCTTCTTAATCACAAAAATAAACAGAAATTTACCTAATTTAATTATGTAATTAAGATTTGATGATGAATAAAAATACAAAAAATATTAGCATGAAATGGAAAAAAAAGATTCAAACACAGTACCGTGAGCTTATCTTATAACTATCTGAATTCATTTTTTATTTTTTATTTTTAAAAACTTCTTTACCCAATTTCACTTGAGTAATTTAAGATTCAAAAGCTCACCCCAAGTATCCTCACAACTGTTCTATTATTTGATCAAATAGTTCAACAGATAGTTGAATAGGGCCGAGCTGCCCGATTTTGAGGATCCTAACTCGAAGGAGATCTGGAGATGCATGCGATGCCATTCATGCTTTGAATGAGTGAGGGGTCAGGGGGACGATGATGCATTTCCTTTTTATGATATATAAAATTTAAAATGATACCTTTAATTCTTCCAGCCAGGTACTTTAATGGCCGTCCTCATGCTCGGCAACATGTGGGGGCAAACAATTACTCTTTTTTTTTTTTTTTTTATAAATAAATGGAAATCACAAACATATATAATTAAGAATAAACTTAAACTGCTCAGTGTTTTATTGTGCAAGTCCACGGTGAAACACTGAGCAGTCTAATTTCTTTTTTTTTTCTGTTTTTTTTTTTTAATTTTTTTTTCTATGTCTTTATGGGTTTTTGTTTTTGCTTTTTTCTTTGTGTTTTTTTATTTTAATGATTTTTTTTGTTTAATTTAATTTTTTAATGTTAATTTTTTTTATTTAGTTATCAGATTTTCATGACACAGATCCCAGGTTTGACGGGTTAACTCGAATTTTTTTTTTGCTTTTTTTTCTTTTTAATTAATAACATATACTAAAATTGTTCAGTGTTTTACTGTGCAATCCACGTGAAACGCTAAGCTGTTTTTTTTTTTTGCTTTTAATGCCTTTTATGGGTTTTGTTTTTGCTTTTTTTCTTTGTGTTTTTTTTAGTGCATTTTTTTTGTTTAATTTAGTTTGTTAATGTTAATTTTTTTTTAGTTATCAAACTTTCATGACACGGATCCCGGGTTTGACGGGTTAACCTGGTTTGACGAGTTAACCCAGAATTATTTTTTTTGCTTTTTTTAAAGTTTGACGAGTTAACCTGGAATTTGTTTTTTGCTTTTTTTTTTAATTATTTTTTTTTTCGTTTAGTTTAGTTTTTTATTAAGAATAAACTAAAAA
>Ga0307515_10008727_pt1 | contig 19693 bp, 20 predicted proteins | sample 17_EM_MG_FD_194513 | JGI IMG/M metagenome (GOLD analysis project Ga0307515, IMG submission 194513) | Populus trichocarpa ectomycorrhiza microbial communities from riparian zone in the Pacific Northwest, United States - 17_EM | ecosystem: Host-associated > Plants > Roots > Unclassified | place... | reverse complement strand
TCCTCCGTGCAATCCTCCTTACCCTCAACCAATCTGCCATCCCGAACGAAACCCCCATCGTACCACCCGTCCAAGAGAGTCCTCCCAGCGAGATCGTCACCGTCACTGGACTGATGTACGCGAGTCTGCTGATCTCGCTTCTCGCCGCATTCGTCGCGATGTTGGGAAAGCAGTGGCTCAACCGGTACCTACGAAATGCTGGCGGGTCGACGATCGAGCGTTGCGGAGACCGCCAACGGAAGTGCGATGGACTGAAGAAGTGGCCCTTCCATTTCTTCGTCGAGAGCCTCCCGGTCATGCTCCAGGTCGCGCTCCTCCTCCTCGCTTGCGGACTGTGCAAGCACATGGCATCCATCAATGCCTCCGTTGCAGGTGTCCTCATCACCTTCACTGTGCTCGGAGTCCTGTTCTACCTTGGGATAGTTGCTGTTGGGACATCTTCGTACGAGTGTCCATTCCAGACGCCGATATCCGTTGCTCTCCGCAGCATATGGAAGACAGCCAAACCCCACATCACTGCCACCCTCCATCCTATCCTTTCTACCAGCATGTCTTTGCTGCGGTCCCAGGTGGTCGCTTTGCACCACTTGTGGGAGGCCATTCAGTGCCAGATCCTCTATGGGTTGCTTTGGTTGCCCTCAATCACCCGATGGCTCCATTCCCACGATATTTCTCTACCAGTCACACAGCCCATTCCCCAGCAGCCCATGCAATGGGTGACCTCCCTGCATAGTCTGTGGGAGAATATCCAATGCAGAATCTTGTGCACTGCACTTCACCTTCCACAGATCCAACCTGTGCCAACCCTCACCACTACACCTGCAGCCACTTCCCCATGGTTGATACCCACAACCCTGACCACACTCCGCAGCATAAATGCTGGTGATGTGAGGTGTGTGTCATGGATCCTCTGGACCATCACTGATCCAGAGGCACTTGATGCTGCCATCCGGCTTGCTGGGACAGTCTGGTGGTTTGAGAACGGGCTTGATGTGGAGCCTCCATATGATCAGATTGTCTCCACCCTCAAGGGGTGTTTTGATTCCAATGGGAGGATCTATCCTGGGTCAAGGGACAGGGCATACCACTCTGCACAGGCTGTCCTGTGGATCCATATCTGTGCAATGTGTGTATCTGGAGAGTTTGGAGAGAGGTTCCCTCTCCCAACCATTGCCTATGACACCATATCCCTTGATCTTGATGTCGAGTATCTTCTCAATATCTGTGCCAGTCAAGATATCCCCCAGATGATCTATCAGATGTATCGTTATAATTCAGAGGCTACTCCTGTGTGCTTTGAATGGACTTCAGATGCACTTCTACACCTGTCCTGGGCTAAGAGAAATGTACCAAACACATTTAATGAATTGTTCCAGTTCTCTTGGGGCAGAGGGTATGATCCTGTCCCATTAAATGCAGTGCTTAGCAACTTCCTGGCATTTTGTATCTTCATTGGTAGGCCTGTTGAATGGGAGTTGTTGAAAATCCAAGACAAGAGGTATGCAATTTCCTCTCTCTGTCCTTCTGCTGCTCACTCTTGCTTGCTAGTGATTGGTTTGATCAGATCCTATCTCAATTCTCCCAAGCAATGGCCCAAGCAATTAGTACCTCTCACCCTCTCTGTGCACCACTCCTAGAATTACTAGAGCGCTTATGCAATTCAAAGAGCCAAAGCAAGCAGCTGACAGAGATGGCATATGGGTGGTGTTCTCTCATATGTGAGAACTACTCTACCCAATATGGTGGAACAAAACTTCTCCTTCTCTCTCTTGAAGCTGGTTTCCGTCACATTAGTATAGAAGGGAGGTGGATGGAGTCCAAACTCATTCACACAGAACACCACCAGAAGTTGGCCAGCATTGTTTTCAGCAGTAGGGATGGTGAGGCAATTGCAGATCTCCTTTGTGCTTGGACCTCCTGGAGTAATTCCCATGAACCATACCCACTACTTGGAATATGTGCAGAATACCTGATTGGCCTTCACCACCTATACCCCTTCTCCTCAAGATTGCGATCACATATCATAAATGCCATTGGGCTTATTGGCCACCAGCAATTTGAGCAGGTTGAGGCAGAGGAGTTTGTTAGATTGTTGAGTAACTTGGATGCCTATGCTGGGGATCAGTTTGGTGGGTGTGGATGGATAAGGCTTCGCCTGGATGCCATCAAATCATCTAAAGGAATTCAACACCTATCCCATTCAGATTGGAAATGGCTGGTTGGGTGTGCAGCTTACTGGTCAGATGAGCTGGAAACCAGTACCTACAGTCCAGATACTATGGTATTCCTGGTGGATGCAAAGGAGTGGGATAAGTTGAAGTGCTGGGTCACCATTGTGTGGCTAGTGTGGCCACCAGAGGGTGGTAAAACAACAGAGGAGGACCTTGAGAATGTGATGTTCTCATTGTTCCACCAGCAACCTGGTGCCCTCCAGGAGCTTGAGGAGAAGATGGAAAAATGGAGCAAGCAATGGGATTGGATTAGAATTCCAGAGTCATTTGAAAGAATCTGCAAGAAGGCACATGATGAAGGAGCACAGAAGGCCATTCTGTAAGTTTCTCTCTATTATTGTTGACTATGACCTGAAACTTACAAAAATTCAGATCTCCTTTAGGGTCAACTCCTAATGAAGGGAACATACAATCTACCCACTCTCAAATTTCCAATCTACCATTTTATTTTGGAAATGACACATTCTGAATCTTGTTAGAATATCCCTTATCTGTTCTCCACCATTTCTTCTCTTTTATTCATTTGTCCATTCATTATCTCTGGAAGGTACCAATAGCTTCTTCCTTGTTTAAGGACTCCCTTTCATCAATCTATTCAATTTTTTCTTGGGGATAAAAACCCACTGTGGTACATGTTCTGTTACCTGAGTGGGATGAGCACTAGATGGCTACCAGCTATGTTTCCCAATATTACTCCCAATATAACACCATATGTTTCCAATCAGTGCCAGAGCCTCCTTGAGCATGCCAACTGATTATGTAAGTCCCATGGGCCAGGGCTCAGATTTTAAGATACAACATAATCCCATTATAGAGGACTATGCTGTTATTGTGGAATTTGTCCTCAGTTTGAAATTTATCTGGTCCCTTTAGTACAATCAGAACTATCTCTATAAAAGCTAACTTGAACACAAGGGTGAGATGAGAGGACAGGGGACTTACAGATAGATATGGTTTGGTCACTAGGAGCAGTATATAAACCAACTGTTGTTGACACCACCACATCCCCACTGGACCATGTTCATGGTGGACCAGAGTTTAATCACATCCTAACCTTGCAACTGCACTTGACAAACTCAGAAGAGTGTGCAAGGTGAGGGGGCAGTAGAGTTAGTTTTCAAGGAAACCAAGGGAACTGGGTCGGTCCATCAGTAAATTAGTGTCAGGGAGCAACAGGTTCCAGTCTAATTGCAAGTGTCATTTGGTTCCTCTGTCATGAACAAACCATATTCATACACAGACATGGAGAGCACACATAGGTGAACTCGCAATTTCTTCGAAGATCAGGGAAGGTGATGGAAGGCTAGTATGGGTGGCCAACATCATCAATAATGTTCCCGATGCAGTAAAGAACAGACTTTATCGCCCAAAGAATGTAAGGTGAAATAAAACCACAAAGAACCCACACTTCCAAGGGAGGGAGACTCTTGGGGGTCCTGACATCTCAATCAGCTACACCCAAGATTCTCTGAGCAGGGATGTGGGTTTTGTTATATGAAAGTAAAGGGGATGACACGGGTTAAAACCTGAGATTGGGGTCTCATCAATTCCGTCCACGTGACTGCTGACCATTTGAATTGACACATATGACCAGGTTCCAGCTGGCTTACTGTTGTTCTTCCCCTTCCATTATCCTCGCACTAAGTGCCAGCGTCCCCTGCAGGCTTGGAAGCTCAGCCGCACATCGCAACATTTGGCCCCCACTCCGACGTGATCTCATAGCGACACTGTCGGTCACGACGAAGCGGAGAGAGTACCTTGGTGTACAATCAATGTTCGGAGAGGGCATTGAGGCGCTCCATCGGGTAGGAATCTTCGGCATGGAGGCACGGTTCAAAGTCTAGACACGAGCACGAGGTTCGGAGTCGAAGACAAGGGCAACGTACCGATAATAGAGACCCGTAATGCGGGCAGAGATGCAGCATGAAGGACAGGCTGACTCAATTGAGGGTATTCCTGAAGGAGCGAGCTGCTCAAGGTGACCTACCGAAATGCTTTCCGAATTGCAGGTTTGTATCGCAGCCTATACAATCCTTGTCCGGCGGTTCATCCTTGCCACCACGTCACCACGAAGTATGCTCTCGCCACTGCCGAAGGAGAGGCCAAACGGAGCGATGCCCACCCATGGACCTATACGAGCGACCTGTAACCTCGTACAAGGACATCAGTACTGCTCGACGAGGGAGCGGAAAGCGAGACGCTTCACCGTGACAAGGTGGAAACCGCACCGCAATAAATCTACATTGTAAGCATTGGTGGGAAGGAGGGAAGGAGACGTGACGCTGTAGTGAGCTGATTGTCTAGCGGAACGCACGAAGTTGGGGGCGCCGAAATCAACCGAACCTGGGACCGAGTGCAGAGGACGGGAGGTCGTTGGGGGTATATCCCCAATGTCCACAAAACCTGGTGGCGCTGCCGCCGCCGATTCCAACCCCGAGGGCAACGGGCGGATGGGGGGTGTGGGTGAGGTCCAGAACAACAGTGGGCGATCTTCTACCGTGCTTGGCCGGGTCCGTTTGGAACAATTTCTAGGCGAAACGGAGGTTGAACGTTGGGAGACGGGAGATGTTGCTTGCCGTCGCGTTGCAGGGGCTCTGAATGCCTCACGCAAGAGCGTCTTCGACAGAAGTGGTTCCAAGCCGACGTTGGTGAGTGAACGTCGAGGAACCTCCGAGGTGACGCCCAGAGGTGCAGGATCGAGATGAGAGAAGCTGGAAAATCGATCAAGGCGCCTTGCTCCCAGGTTCCTCTCGCCCATTTTTCACCTTGACCCACTTCCAAGTTCAGATCGCAACTCGTAGTCCTCAGGTACGCCTTTCCCGCTCCCGGCTTCACGGCTTTTACCATCCACGTCCACCCCACCCGCTACCACTATTGCGACTTTAGCCTTCCGTCTACACCAGTCGCACCGTATCGTGAAGTTTTATCTCTTCCGATAGGTCATCTCCTGTAAACCATGCATCCTCATGACCTTGCAACGCGCGCTCATGGGATTCCCTCTCTCCATTGTATGCGTCGTTCGAACACAGGGGCCGCATATCGTGAGGGCGACGAAACCGGGAAACCGCCGCAGGAGAAGCGAATGATAAACGTGTGAGCACTCTCACCCGACCACCTTGATCCAATGAACGTGATTCTGACCGGACTCGCAGAGGAAGAGCGCAGGAAGGGAATCAAATTGATCAAGATTGTGGCCTGTTCTCATAACCCCGTTGGATCGACGAACAAAGGCCACGTCCTCAAGATGAACAGACCGTCCATGGAGGCCCATGTTTGTTTCTGGGTCTACTAATGTGAGTGAGAGTGAACGGATGACCTGACACCCCTTCTTGAACCGCGATATGCAGCTGCCAGACTACTCTGGGATAGACGAGGGCAAGAAGCACCCGGCCTTCCACACGACTATAGGCAACGACGGCAAGGAAAGACAACCACGAGTGGAATTGTCGTCGGATACCATGCTCATCACCCACGTAAGTCGCATCGCTCCAGTGGACCCTCGATGCCGTGTATGAGATCTCTCAATTTTCAGGTGTCTGCGTAGCGCAGCTCCTTCGCCTACTCGCCCTCCATGGTGCTCGAAGGAGAAACCGATACTACCCCGGAGATGCTTCCGACGGTCATCTCGGAGCATCAGAGCGGATCCGTCATATCCGTTGTCCACGGCCACGACCACTTCGGTGCTCTCCTCCGGGAGACTCCTGATGCGGGGCGAGTATTCTGAGGGAGCTTAGGGTCTTGGAGACCCTGGCGAACTTCCTGTTGGGTCTCCGGGAGGACATATGAGGGAGGAACAACGGGTTCGGGCCCAAAGTACGGATACCCATAAGATGTGACGGTTCCCACGGAAGTGAGATTTGACCATGGACTGCCGGCCAAAGGAAGAGTCGAGAAGTATTGTATTTCTGTAGCTGTGGGCGGATAGAATATAGCAGCCCTCGTCATCGACCTTGCAGGGGATGAGGTTCCGCCGGAGGATATCGAACGACATTTTGAAAAGATAGTGCCGCGCGAAAGTAACAAACCGAATTCAAGCACCTGGGCAACTCGTTACGGGAAAACCTGTTGTCCCATGTAATAAAATTATTATTCATATCCGCCTACTTGTAGCACGTCTCTTATAGTGTTTTCAACTTAATTAGCCCGAGGCAAAGAATGGGGAATGGGGTGTATCCGTCCACCCGAGAACGGTCAACTAATTTCTGACGAGCTTCCACATCGTGTATGTACTTGTTACCCGTACTCGTGGGCTCTGCCCTTTGCATATCTCGACCGACGGATTGGTCGTTTACATGAGTTTATCTTACGGAAACCCACGCAAAAAAACGACTGGGGAGATGATCAGGAGAACTTCCCTTTTTTTCCCGCGCCGCAAACGGGAAGCGGGATGGACAGCAGTATATGGGGTCATTTGGGGATGGTAAACGACGAACTAGAATTCGGTGTTAGTGTAACAACCGGTAGGGAGCAGCCGAGCAGATAGAACGGTGGCGCGAACGATGTGAAACCTTCGTTTCGCACACAGCAGGAAGCACTAGATGCGAGCTCTCCCGGCGTGGTAATAGGCCCGTATTCAAGTGCTTAACGGCGAGGCCGAATTTTATTGCATCCTGAGTATGAATATCACACAGCGACTACTGTAGGTGGCGAGGGGATGTTGAATTTAGCCGCAGCCTCGTCGAAGACGTCAGCTTTCTCCGAAACATCCTTCGCCGAAGGGTAATTCGAGAACTCTGGGTCCAGCTTACTATAAAGTATGGATTGGCCTTTGCGCGAGCTTGAACGGACGTCAAGGGAACGCACCTCAATTATTCATCTCCCCCCACCCTTGTTAGATGGTCTCAAAGTCGTGGCAACGGTATGCGCTGCGACGGTCCGCACCCCCTTTGGCCAGTAGCTTCCTCCACGTCGGGCCCAGCCTCAAGGATTCCCCCACGTAATATCCTCGCCATTCCTCGAGCAGTGAACAGCCATGTAGGAGGGAGAGAAGGACCCGTAAATCGCCCAGTGTAAAAAGACTCGGACCCTGTGGCTCCTTCCGGATTGGACGCATTCCGCCTATGCACAATCTCTGATCAGCGGAGAGGTGCCTGTGGATGTCTATGGCCCCGTGTTAAACATCAAAAAGCGTTGAACACGGAAACTCACCTGCCATCCCGTCAACAGTGCCCGGCTCGCAACCTCCCTTGGAATCGTGATGAACCTCTTCAAAGTTGAGACATAGATTAGAATGTTCCTCAACTACATCGCCGTCCCGACGATCCATGTGAGACCAGAGATGGTGCTTAGTTCCGAACCTTCTCGTGAACGTGAAAGATGACATCGACCGCGGTCCCCATGATTCGAGCGCAGATAGCGAGAGGAGGGTTGCTGGATTTCTGCTTGGCGTTCTGGAGTGTCCAGTTGGCGTTAAACAGGGACAGATAGAGAACTCTCTGGACAGCGTAGAGATCCGGAATCGAACCCGAAGAACGAGTGGATAGAGCATATCCCTACCTGGTCCTCGCTTTAATCATCCTCATCTTCACTGAGCTTCCCTGTCTTGGATCGCGAGCGTCGGTGCCACACGGGCTGCTACCGGCAGGAGGGGCGGGCGATGTTGATAACGGGCCGTTTGATCCTCCGGGTTCCTAACGGTTTATAAGTCGGCTATTCCCTGCGGTACCATAACTCAGAGCATCCCCGAGAATGTCGCACCCCTTTTGACTTCACGGGCCCGTTTGGAACAATGCCCGGGTGAAGCAGAGGTTGAGAGACGCGAAATGTTGCTCACCATCGTGCTGTGGGGGCCCGGAACATCCCATCCTAGATTTTTTTCAACGGAGGCGATCCCAAGCTGACACGGGTCGAGTGAGCATCGAAGAATCTTCGAGGTGACGTCCGGAGGTGCAAGATCGAGATGACGAACTCGGACGAAGGAACGAATGAGAGGAACCCGAAAACCGATCAAGGCGCCTCAGTCCATCCATCCCAGGTTCCTCTCGCCCACTCGCCTCAACCCACTCCCAACTCGTAGTCCTCAGGTACGTCCCTCTCGTTCCCGGTTTCATGGCTTTGACCATTCGCACCCACCCCAGCCGCTACCGCCACCGTGGCTTTAGTTTTCCGTCTACACCGGTTGTACCTTGTCAAGAAAATTTATCTCTCCCGCCAACTATGCATCCCCACGACCTTGAAACGCACGCCCATAGGATTCTTTTCTCTCCGTTATATGTGTTATTCGAACACAACGAATAGTTATCGCGAGGGGCCATGGGACCGGGAAACCGCCGCAGCAGAAGGGATGAACATGTGAGCTCCAGAAATCACTCTCACTTAACCACCCTGGTCCAGTGAACACGATATCCAAGATTTTCCCCCGGAATGTTATGCTAACTTGTGTTGATTCTTCCAGCCGTTCTCCCGGCCACTCGTCTCTTACCTTTTCTTGGCAACGCTCTGTGGTCCCGAGACCGATAAACCATTGGCGAGTTTAATGCGATATTTGAAAATGAATTATTTCCTTTGCACGGAGACCTGCGCTGCATTTTTTCGTACGTCTCTTTGCGTTTTCGAACGTCCGGGCTCCATTGCGCTCCCACACCTGAATTATGCCATTCAACTCCTCATCCCGAGCTTCCACCTTGCGCTGGATGGTTAACTCCCTTCGCCCTCGCTCCTTGTGTGGGTGGTGGTGTTTACGCCTCCTTGTTTCCGTGCGACCATTATTTGGGGTCCTCCGCGTTTGATGCCGGCGGGAGTCGGATCGCCGTTTCAACTGACTCTGCCACATCGTGAGCTTTTTTTGTTGACACGGCGAATTACTGACACGTTCGCTCCGGTTTCCTTAGGAATTCCGCCCCCTCATTTCGCATCCTCTTCTAAAGACGAGACCGTCTGAGTTAGGTCGAGGATGACAAGGAGAATCGTGCTTGCAGGTCGTTCGGTAGGCGTGGACGCGGTTCAGCGGGGCGGAAAAGATGGGTTCGATGCCGCTTCCAATGGCCGAACAGTACGCGTGTGGAATCGGAACGGTACGAGTATCCCTACGCCCCCACATTCGCACCCCCCCTTCGACCGGCCCGTGTGGTATGGTTTAACACGTGCTTTGAATCCTTGCAGTGCGGACTCCTACATGCACTCGGATCGTGCCCGCTGGGACTCGACGCTCACTCTCAACGCCGATTTCGCGTTCCAAATAGCTGCTCCAAATCCTACCCCAGAGCATCCTTCTTCAGACAAAGAACTGGATGTCTCGCGCTCAACGATACAATGCCCTCGCTTAGACCCCGGGGAACTGATTAGGTATCTCAGGGTTTGACTCTCTTCCTGTGAATCGGATGCATACTCCCTGAAATACCTCAGGCTTCAGCAAAGAAGGGCAGAGGCTGAAGTCGTCGACGAGGTTGACGAATCACTGGAGACAAGTCGTGTATGCAGCATGCAGCTTTTAATGCTGATGGAAGGTAGACAGCGAGCGCGGTTCGAAGTAACGGTGTGCGGTTGCGTGATGGGGAATGGACGAATGTGCTGCAGCCTTGAGAGGTCATGGTGCTATCGTGCATATATTGGCGTGGAGCACTGATTCGAGGTTGTTAGTAAGGGTGAGTAAGGATAAAGTAATCAAGGCTTTTTTCCGTCTACCGTTTTCTCTATGTATATCTTATCTACTCTGCCAAAGACTCATGTGACGGCAGCCATGGGACCTGGAGACGCACGATCCAGTTGTATGAGCGATAGAGCATCGCTGATCGCGATTTCTCCTTCTAATTATCCCGTCCTTACCGGAAGACCAGAGGCACCCGGAGCAGGAGAGGATACCTACCTCGTTTGTGTGTGATCTGCGGTCATGAGGGAGTCGTACCCTGCGGCCCGCTCGAATCACAGTGTTACCCAATACCTCCCGTCTCATACCGTGAATCGATCCCTTGAGAAATTTAGTTCAGTATCAAGCGACGTTACTCTGTCATTCCACCAATTAACTATCTGTGTGAGCGGGTACGTCTCGTGGCAGTATTATCCCGCTCGTGTACTGTCTCGGGGACCGTTAGTGGCCATAGAGCCCAGGCATCCGGGCGCTTGGAACTGAATTTCTGGCGTCTCGTGGCATATCTGGTCCAGCGTTGCCTTCAGCTTGCGGGCCGCCCAGGGATCCACCATCTCATCCATCTCCAGGGTCAATACTCTTCCTCTGTAGTGCCTCGGCGTAACGTCCACTCGATTCACCCCGTTCTCGATATCCTCCGACCACACCGAACCACGCGCAACGATTCATGGAAGAAGAGGATAAAAGAGAGAAAAAGGGCGGAGAGGGCGAAAAGGCCGCCCCTCCGCTGCAAATCGATCCAAAGTGGTACGTTCTATATCCCACATTGCTTCGACCGCATGCCGCTGAACGAACGTAGCTTTCAAGATGCTCTTAGAACATTCTTCCAACCCATCAAGAACGACGACGCCCGTCTCGATTTCTACGCAGTGTACAAGAAGGAGGCGGTCGAATACGATACGGATTATGTCAAGAAGTATGACGAGGACCTCAATACCACCTTGATTTTCGTAAGTCGTCTCTATCGTTCACTCCTAACAGCCGCCTAACTGCCACCACAGGCGGGTCTGTTCTCCGCCGTCAGTTCCGCCTTCGTCATCGACGTCCATTCGGGGCTCCAACCCAATCCAAACGAGCAATCTGCAGCCATCCTCCGTGCAATCCTCCTCACCCTCAACCAATCTGCCATCCCGAACGAAACCCCCACCATCCCACCCGTCGAAGAGAGCCCTCCCAGCGAGATCGTCACAGTCACTGGACTGATGTACGCGAGTCTGCTGATCTCGCTGCTCGCCGCATTCGTCGCGATGTTGGGAAAGCAGTGGCTCAACAGGTATTTGAGGAACACAGGCGGGTCGACAATCGAGCGTTGCGGAGACCGTCAACGGAAGTGTGATGGACTGAAGAAGTGGCCCTTCCATTTCTTCGTCGAGAGCCTCCCGGTCATGCTCCAGGCCGCACTCCTCCTCCTCGCTTGCGGACTGTGCAAACACATGGCATCCATCAACTCCTCCGTTGCAGGTGTCCTCATCGCCTTCACTGTGCTCGGAGTCCTGTTCTACCTTGGGATAATTGTTGTTGGGACATCTTCATACGAGTGTCCATTCCAGACCCCGATATCTGTTGCTCTCCGCAGCATATGGAAGACAGCCAAACCCCACATCACTGCCACCCTCCATCCTGTCCTTTCTACCAGCATGTCTTTGCTGCGGTCCCAGGTGTTGATGGCTTTGCACCATTTGTGGGAGGCCATTCAGTGCCAGATCCTCTATGGGTTACTTTGGTTGCCCTCGATCACCCAATGGCTCCATTCCCATGATATTTCTCTACCAGTCACACAACCCACTCCCCAGCAGCCTGTGCAATGGGTGACCTCCCTGCATAGTCTGTGGGAGAATGTCCAATGCAGAATTCTATGTGCTGTACTTCATCTCCCACAGATCCAACCTTTGTCAACCCTCATCACTACACCTGCAGCCACTTCCCCATGGTTGACACCCACAACCCTGACCACACTCCGCAGCATAAATGCTGGTGATGTGCGGTGTGTCTCATGGATCCTCTGGAACATCACTGATCCAGAGGCACTTGATGCAGCCATCCGGCTTGCTGGGACAGTTTGGTGGTTTGAGAATGGTCTTGATGTAGAACCTCCATATGATCAGATTGTCTCCACTCTCAAGGGATGTTTTGATTCCAATGGGAGGATCTATCCTGGGTCAAGGGACAGGGCATACCACTCTGCACAGGCTATCCTGTGGATCCACATTTGTGCAATGTGTGTATCCAGAGAGCTCACAATATATCCTCTCCCAATCATTACTCATGATACTACATCCCTTGATCCTGATCTTAACTCTCTTCTTAACATCTGTGCCAGTCAGGACACTCCTGATATGTTTTATCAAATGTATACCATTGATTTGGAGACCACTCCTGCATACTCTCAATGGATCTCAAATGCACTTCTACACTTGTCCTGGGCTAAACAGAATGTACCAGATACATTTCAGAGGTTGTCTCAGGGGTCTTGGGGTCCATCCCAAGGGATTATCTCATTGAATGAAATGCTTAACCACATCCTGACATCCTGCATTTTTCTTGGCTGGCCTATTGAAGAAGAGCTGTTGAGAATCCAGGATAAGAGGTATGATATTTCCTTCCTCTGTCTTTCTGCTACTCACACTCTTGTTTGCTAGTGATCGGTTTGATCAGATCCTATCTCAATTCTCCCAGGCAATGGTCCAAGCAATCAATACCTCTCACCCTCTCTGCAGACCACTCCCAGAATTATTAGAGCACTTATGCAATTCAAGGAGCCAAAGCAAGCAGCTAACAGAGATGGCATATGGGTGGTGTTCTCTCATATGTGAGAACCACTCCACTGTAGAGGATGCAGAAGATCTTCTCCTTCTTTCTCTTGAAGCTGGTTTCCGTTACATTGGTCCGGGGAGGGGGATAAGAGCTGAACTCATTCACACAGAACACCACCAGAAGTTAGCCAGCATTGTTTTCAGCAGTAGGGATGGTGAGGCAATTGCAGATCTCCTTTGTGCTTGGACCTCCTGGAGTAATTCCCATGAACCATACCCACTACTTGGAATATGTGCAGAATACCTGATTGGCCTTCACCACCTATACCCCTTCTCCTCAAGATTGCGATCACATATCATAAATGCCATTGGGCTTATTGGCCACCAGCAATTTGAGCAGGTTGAGGCAGAGGAGTTTGTTAGATTGTTGAGTGACTTGGAGGCCTATGCTGGGGATCAGTTTGGTGGGTGTGGATGGATAAGGCTCCTCCTGGATGGCATTAAATCATCCAAGGGAATTCAACACCTATCCCATTCAGATTGGAAATGGCTGGTTGAGTGTGTAGTTTACCGGTCAGATGAGCTGGAAACCAGTACCTACAGCCCAGATACTATGGTATTCCTGGTGGATGCAAAAGAGTGGGATAAGTTGAAGTGTTGGATCACCATTGTGTGGCTGGTATGGCCACCAGAGGGTGGTCAAACAACAGAAGTGGACCTTGAGAATGCAATGTTCTCATTATCCCACCAGCAACCAGATACTTTCCAGGAGCTTGAGGGGGAGATGGAACAATGGAGCAAAAAATGGGATTGGATTAGGATTCCAGAATCATTTGAACAAATCTGCAAACAGGTACATGATAAATCAGCACAGAAGGCCATCCTGTAAGTTCCACCCTGTTATCAATATGATCTGAGTCTTACAGAAATTCAGGTCTCCTTTGGGGTTAACTCCTGATGAAGAGAACATACAATCTACTCATTCTCAACTATCCACTCTACCATTGTGTTTTGGAAATGACACATTCTGAATGTTGTTAAACCCCTTGTCTGTTATTCACTACTTCACTTTCATTCATTTGTCTATCTATTGTATCTGGAAATGGCACCAATATTTTCTCCCTTGTTTAAAGAGTCATTTCCATCAATCTATTCAGTTCTATTGAGGGTGAGAAATTACTGATATATGTTCTGTTATCTGAGTGAGATGAACACTAGATAGCTACTAGTTATGTTCTCCAATATTGCCTCCCATCAGTATCAGAGCCTCCTTAAGCATACCAACCAATTATGTGGGTTCAATTGCATCATTCTGGGATCAGCTTGAAAAAACAGACCAAAACAAAGTCAACAGGGCTCCATAACCAGGAGGAAGATAATAATATCCCTCAGAGTCAATGATTGATTGCTGTGATAGTTAACTAAGGAGATGTTGGGTTCAGGTCCAACCATTGTGTGTACAGGAATGAGTCCTGTGGGTGGATGAAGGTGAGGGGGCTCCTCCACCAGCAGAGGTGGATCAAATGGTTTAATGAGTGGTTTCCCACCTGGCATTAATTGTCCCTGAGAATCAAACTCATTCTGAGTTGGTATCTCTGTTCAAGCCAACTTGCCTGGTATATTGGTGGGGTCAACCAGCAAACTAAGCTTCATGTTAACACCCCCCACTGCTGTCAAGGAAAGACAAAACTCCTCACTTCACACCAAAGCATTCCAAATGATGGCCCAGGACAAGACATCTCCGAATGGACTTCATCTGGAGAGTGCAGCTTGCACAGAAACTTTTGTTTCAGTGGCATAATCTCAATTGCTCTTTATCCCCACTCCGTTCCCAACCTACACTGGTGAAACTCAAAAAATAGCTGGCACATCTGATTCCAAGGTTACTAACCTGTGGGGTGTCGCCATTTAAACACGGTGATGCATGGGATGCTCAGCACATCTTTTCCATTGCCACTGAGATGATGTCTACAGGGGCAACCAGGTTCGTCCGGTTTGTGATCAGTAGGAGTGAGAGTGGTGTTCGTACGATAACGTACAATGAAAAAGCCTACGGCGGGACGCGTGGAAAAGTTTGTCGGCGATCAAAAACCCGAATGAGCTGACTGGGAATGTTCCGTTGAACTTCATGTATCTTGTGGTCACTTCCGGTAGAAAGACGTATGCTTTATCGTTAAGTTGTGCAATCCGACCGAGGAAATGCCTGTATGTGCAAGTGGCAGGTTTTCAATACGACGAAGGTATACACTCATAAACTTCACAAAGTGGATCCTTGAATCATCACGGGTTAGATGCACTGAGCCGAGGGGAAGTTATTGTCAATGAATCTGACGCTGGACCGAAAAAAGAAATGGGGCTCCCGTCGCACAGCGGCCCCCCAAGCTGCTAGTGAACGCGAAGCCCATGTCCAGTGGATAGATCCCGGAACGGCTTAAGCACAAGCCTATCCCTCCGTCGTCTCGCTACTAGGTCCTATCCGTCTCAGCTGCCTGCCGCATGCTAAGTCTCGTTCTGTCATGGTAAACCTTAAGTCGATGGCTGAGGAATCGTCGGTCAGCACCATCCGTGGTAATTCCAGATGCTGTAACCGGGGGGAAACCGGCCCCCCTTCAAATGGTCGAGAGAGCGAAATACGCACTCAGTCACCGGACTTTGTGATGGGTTCGCCAGTTTCGTGTAGTCTGGACTTGATCTCACCACTGTCGGTGGGTACCGCGAGCGACTTGGCCTTCTTTCTCTCGACTTCGCCAAGGATTAGTCTGTTCTCTGTGAGCATGCTGGCCACCCTCGGCGGGAGTGCCGAGTGTGAGTTCTGCCATTGCAGCCATGGCCGGGGGAGATGGGAAGTCGGGTTGACGCCAAATTTGAACGTCCCCACTGTTTGCCACAGAAGCCGTTTGTTCATGAGTCTGAGTATCCTTCTTCTCCGACGACGAAGATTCGATCAGTTGAAGCGGGAGCTTGTCTTCTGCCCTTTTTCGTACTCTCTCCTCGCTGTGCCTGACACGTTATTGGAAAGGAAGATCTGGACGATCGGGGCGGCCCTATTTTATAGGGATGGAGGTGAGATAGACGGTCAAGTCAACAAGGAGAGAGACACACGCGCCTCGGCACACTCTTTATTTCCTCCACTAGCGAGTCCCAACGTTTCCAAAGCTTCCCCGACCTCAGTGCTCAGATCCCTCAGGCACCCCCATAACTTTCACTCGGTGAAGGGGTTGTAGTGACGGTATGGCGGGCTGTTGGGGGACGACTTTGATCGTCGCGTCTTCGGAGGAGTCATTTAGGAGAAAGATGGCCACGGAGGGGCTTTTGGAGGCGGGGTGTGCGCGGACTCGGTAAAAAAGAGTAGGAAATGGTCGGGTGGTGGTTGTGGTGAGTGTGTGAACCCGACCAGCATTTCGCATGTGCCTGTGTTTGGGGTGACGAAAGCTTCGATAGCATGGAAGATAGGCTAAGATGCGAACCGAAGAAGTTGAAATGGCACAGTTCAGAAGAGCCCATCGTGCTCGAGGGAATATTGTGAGCGCTGACGTCGGGGCTGAACTGGGTAGGGAGTAGGGTTCTGTGAGAAATGAGCGGGGCTCAAACGACCACTCGCTGACATCGGTTGTCCCTGCCGCCTGATGCCGCCCACATTGCGCTGGTAGTCGAGGGCAGGAAATGTTTTGAATGGCCTGCACCCAATAGGATGGATGCTGGTGCTGAGTACTGAGTCTCTGGCCCGACGGCACTTCAAGCTTCAAGGAGAGGATTCGTTGATTATCGATCATCCGATTCGCAGATCTGGCCCAGGCTTATCCTCAGCTGTCTCGTTCGTGCTTAAACTCGACCCAATTAATACTATGGGTAAGGCCGCGGCCACGTGTCCCTCAGCGATAATGGCTTCGCCTCGCGGTAACGACGAGGCCATCACGAAGCTGTATCCTCGTCTTGGACGACCACACTGTGGATCTGCTCACTATGCCCACCTCTGAAGACCTACAAAACCTCTACGCGCTCGACACTTCTTCCCCTGATTTCTCGCGCCGGCTCTACTCCTTGATCCGGCACGACGAAAGGGAACGGTATTTAACCACCCTGCGGGGATCGGAGTTGGCCCGGCTGGTAGATTTCCTCGATGAAGTACGTGCTGTCCCTCCACCCTTTCATCAGTTTACGAAACGGACTCCACAGGCCCTCAGTGTCATCCCCACAATTGACGATGTTGCACGAGCATGTCTGCGCAAATTACAAGCCATCTGCAGTCGTCACGCGACCCTACCATCCTCGTACATCGTATCTGGTGAAATCGCCAGAGTAGGCGATGGCTCAACCGCCCTTGGTACCATCGCCGATGTATGGGAAGGCACCCATGGAAGCAAGAGAGTCTCAATCAAATGTTTGAGGGCTCCTCTGACCGATAATAGGGGCTTTAAGAAGGTTCGTGTTCTATGCGGCATATTTTTATCGCGTCTACTTAAGAACGTCCGCGGGCTCTGCAGTCATTCTTCAAAGAGGCCGTTATGTGGAAAAGGTTAACACACCCGAACGTTGTCCCTTTTATCGGTGTTACAACAAATCCTTTGCAAATCGTCTTGGAGTGGATGCCAAATGGTACTCTGACGGAGTTCATCGAGAGAAATCCAAGCACGAGCCGGATCGGCCTGGTGAGTCTTTCCCTGTAATAGCACCCGACCGATAATCTTATCTTGCCAAGTTATTGGATGCAGCCAAAGGCCTCAACTATCTCCACGTGAACCGCATCATACACGGAGACCTGAATGGGGCAGGTATTCTCCTCGGGTTATTGCGGGCCTCGTTAATGACACTCGCCACTAGCCCAGCATCCTCGTCGATCACGACGGTCACGCTCGTTTGACAGATTTCGAACTTGCTTCGATTGTTCGTGGGACGAGCTCCGCAACTCAGGAGAGCGGATATACTGCGGCATGGACCGCACCAGAGATTCTCGAGGGAGCCGATAAAATCACACGAGAAGCCGATGTATTCGCTTTCGGCATGGTTGTGATAGAGGTTCGTTGTTACCCCTGGTCTTGGAGGTGGGGGTGGGTGGATGGTTCGCCTGACGTCTGAATGTCGCCCAAGGCTTTTACAGGAAGGCGTCCGTTCAGTGAATTCACAACCCCGATTGTTATTTCAAAAATTATGGACGGCGAGCGGCCCGCACGCCCGCAGGAGGGGCAAGAACTTGGCCTGACGGACTCGATGTGGGACATGACGGTCCGCTGTTGGCACAAGGATCCTGCTCAACGACCAACGATGACGGAAGTGATCGAACTACTACGCGAATTGCTGGTGTCCTCTCTCTCCATAGAAGCAGACCTAAACGATTTCATCCAAGAGTATAGGACTTGGGACAGGGATGATCAGGGAAAGAAGGCACAAGAATTTGCCGACAGGCTTGATGAGGTGCGCCATACTGAGGGGCACAATATCATTTCCGCTCACCACACATTTAGATTCTTGACAATGAAGATTTTCACCAACGACAACGCAAACATTTGAGGCACCTGCGAAAGTTGTGTGGTGCTTTTGGTGTTCTTCCGTCCTCGTTCATGCTCCCACCAGCATCTGTTGAACGCGACGCTGCTTCCTTTGCCTCAGGCGGTTACTCGGAAGTGTACAGAGCAACCTTTAATGACCGTCCTGTTGTAGTGAAAATTCTCAACGTTACCGCTCAAACAGATCAAGTGAAGCTACACAGGGTAATTAGCTTTGATCCGAAGTCACCAAAACGATCGCTCACACTACGCCTATAGCTCCTCGTCAAAGAAGTTGTTGGATGGAAGTGGCTTCAACACGAGAACATATTGCCGTTTGTAGGTGTTATGTTTGCACCTTCACCCATTTCGATCATCTCGGAACGAATGGAAAACGGAAATATCATGGGCTTTATCAAAACCCACCGGGATTACAATCGCTTGCGTCTCGTGAGTGAAGGGAGAGTAATATTCTTCTGTCATATTGATCGTTCGGACAGCTTGCGGGTGCGTTGACTGGGTTGGAATACCTGCATGAGCAGAATATTGTCCATGGTGACCTTAAGGGGGTGAGTTCTCGAACTACTATATAATCTGCGACGATACCGAATGATGTCGCAAGGTCAACATCCTGGTAGATTCCAAGTGTCGCGCTCGCTTGGCGGACTTCGGACTTGCCGCGGTTGTCGATGAATCGACTAACAGGACCACCGCTACTGGTGGTGAATTCAGAGGCACGACTCGGTGGATGGCCCCAGAGCTATTACTCCCCGAAGTTTTCGGATTTACTGGCAAGTTCGAGAAACAGCTTCCCTCTAAGGACACGGATATCTATGCGATTGGGATGACAATCCTTGAGGTGAGCGCACGCCTTTACATATTAAAATTACTGTATTCACCTTCTTGTAGGTTCTAACGGGATGCGTCCCGTTCGCAAATATCAATCGGAATGAGACAGTTATTTTAAGAGTCATAGAAGGGGCGAGACCAGACAGACCACCCTCAGGACTCTCCGATACGTTGTGGGAGCTGCTGGTAAAAACATGGGTTGCGCAACATGCTGAGGAACCCCAGGGACGACCACCTGCATGTACCATACTCGACCAATTGAAGGAATGGGTTGATCATTGGGGGGAATCGATTGTCCCAGTCTGAACTTGGTTCCTAGATACACCAGCCTACGGTGGAGATATCTAGACTCACAATCTCAACCTTATGTACTTTCACTCGAATATCCTAGCTATAATTCCAAGGACGGTTAGTACGAGTATATAAGGCTAGGTTCAATGTACTGAACGAACGGAGTTCGATTTTTTTCTGCCGCGAGTAACCGTCCTCTCGAACCCCTACAACGCGACCAACTTGACCGGCAGAACCTCGATTCAGAGGCGTCCTCCACCTATACCTAGACTACAGGCTGGAATCCAGCCTAGGCAGAACCCGACCATAGCACGCCGACTTACACTTGCCCTGGAATGAAATAAACTAATGGTAGGTGTCACACGTCCCCGAACAAACGCCGCGGTTTACTCGTGTCCCTTTTACAGCGACAGGCTCTGATGGTATCACAATCTGATAGAATACGATGGCAAACGATTTTTACGACTGGATTGAAGTTGCCTTGCTGCTGACGAGGTACTG
>Ga0307515_10008726_pt1 | contig 19694 bp, 11 predicted proteins | sample 17_EM_MG_FD_194513 | JGI IMG/M metagenome (GOLD analysis project Ga0307515, IMG submission 194513) | Populus trichocarpa ectomycorrhiza microbial communities from riparian zone in the Pacific Northwest, United States - 17_EM | ecosystem: Host-associated > Plants > Roots > Unclassified | place... | reverse complement strand
TATCTCTATCTATTCGCTATTTGTCAGGCGGTTGTGGAGAAATGCGAAGAAGCGGACCCGGAGGAACGTGTTTTAGGATCCTGATGCTGTTTTCATGACCTTGGTTACCGCCAGCTTTGGGAAACCCCGCACACCTTGATACCAAAGATCCCCCACCCGCCCAGGACTCGCCTTCTGATTCTCCACCGGATGAGGACAACGAACACACCGGCACCAGCCTAACACGGCTACCGCCGGCGACTGGAACCTACGAACTACCGAGGGTACGAAGGCGTGCTCAAGGACAATCCCGTGCACCAAAATCCGCCCAAACATGAAATAAATGGCGAGACTTCCACGTCCTTCTAAAGCACTTATCTGGGCAATCTTTCATAGAACGGCACGCTTCCTTGATTCTGCCGGCGGACATACCACACGTACCCTATACCTGCATTCTCCGTTAGTAAGATCGACTGAGCCATTTCCCGCTTTTTCAACCTCACCAATTATATGCTTCTGTAACTCGCACATCCCCTGTCTTTGTGATAGTTCGTCCGTATTGTTTTCGCTGCAATTTTGTTACTTCCGCTGTTGTTCTTCCGGTTCAGGTATGTGCGGTTTTTAGCTGACGTATTGGTGATGACGTCTTAACGGAAAGTTTGGATAACGTTCCATGGCCAACGATGTTCTGAATGCCCCCAATATTATTCCTTTCAATCCTGACATTGTGAATCAACATACGAAGTTTGCAGTTCCTTACCGGTTACCCATCAGCAACCCATTCTTTTCGTCCACACGAGATCGAATTTGATGTCGCCCAGAGTGTCATGGAACCTGTCGTTTAAACCGTTGGAGGCTTCGTTGAGGATATCGCCGTCGTATACATCGCCGACAACTCCGCAGGTGTCTCTATGTTGAGGACCCTTTCGGGGGTGTTTTCATGGAGCGCTCGGGACGTCTGAGTTTCCGTTCTGGATACTGTCGACAACGTTGCTGATAGCACAAGTGCTGGATCTCTTCCGTCCATCCTAGGAAAAGAGGCTAATCGGCCGGTTATCTACGTGGCGCCTCAGGCCTCAGGGGTAAACGAGGGTGGAAGAGCCAAATTAATCCGGGTAGTGGGCTTCCCTTCCTGGGCTTACTGGCCTTGTGGGGGAAGAGGATGAGCCCTGTCGGCGCTAGAGGACCGGTAACCCACGAATGAACGGAGGGACAGTGAGGAACGTTGGCTAGGTAGTCACCGGTCACCAATGGTAGAAATCATGCAAACGAATGTGGAATATTGAAGGAGGCGAGTGGCCATGGAGTACCCGTGACGAATGGGTGTTTCGAGAGTGAATACCCCAGATAAAGCAACCGGGAAGACTGAGTAAAAAGGAGAGAATTGATACGCAGTGTTACGCCAGCGGTCAGTAAAAAAACATTCCTCCAAAGCTCGCACTCCCTTCCTGCACCCGCCCTGGCCGGAGTGGACGAAGGTTCTGGGTGATGAGCCGATCACACATCCTTCAGTGCTGCAACCGCGAATACAATTTCTCTCGACCTCTTGCACGAGGCGTGTCATGACGAAATTACCGCCAGGCTCTATTAGGGTCCGAGACCTTCCTCACGGCCTCCACGCTGCACCGTTCTCTCGCGGCCACCTCGAGTCTCAACCATGGAAATCGAGTCCCGACGACCGAAGGGGCGGGAGGGTGCTATCTCAGCGTTGAATGGGTCCATCGAAACCTTGAATCTCGCGAAGGAACTCTCGAGTATTACGCCAGCCAAAGCTGTCTTTGGCTCCGTCAGCGTTATCCTCGCGATGATTAGAGTGAGTTTCATTTTGGCTCTCTGTCGACCGACCGCAGACTGAAACACACCCAGGACGCGATGATCAATCAGATGGATTACGTCGAACTTGGGCTGGCCTGCGCCGACGTCTGTGCCGTCCTCGACCGGGGACTAGATGGGAAGAGGTTGAATGATCTCAACAACTCCGTGTGCGAGGCAATCAAGCAACTGACGACGTGAGTTACTTTGGCTACGCACACTTTGAGTACCTGTTTCCTACCTGATCCCAGGGCTGTAGCGGAGATACAAGGGAATGTCATCAAACGGAGAAAACAAAATGTGATATCTCGGCATCTCCATGCAAAGAACGACAAGGAAAGAATCGCGGCGTGGAAGTTGGACCTCGTCAGGATCCTCAATATCTTCAATGTGCGTTCCATCGCTTCCGTATGACTATTGCTAACCCAGGATTCCCAGACGGAACTGGCAATAAATACACACGTAGCTGTTTCCGACACCCGCATCATGGTCTCCGACATCCACCGTACTATGATGGGAAGTGATGACAAAAATGTGTCGGTGAGTAAAGGTCGTGCTCTATCCATCGCTGAATGACCGCTCACGGCTGCTTAGACCCAAACCAGGTCAGCAATCAGAACTACCAACGGATCCATTATCTTACATTTACTTCTAGCACACGTGGCGAAGTGCCTCCCCCGGCACCGAGGGCGTGTTTCGGACGCGGCGAGTTGATCGAGAAGATCGTCGGTCTGGCCGAAGACCTCACACCCATCGCTCTCATCGGTGTCGGCGGGATCGGGAAGACATCCATCGCCCTGACCGTCCTCCATCACGATCGCATCAAGCAACGATTCGGTGACAACCGCCGGTTCATCCGGTGTGACAAATTCACCACATCGTGCGCTCACCTCCTGAGCTGGATCTCCAAGGTCACCGGTGCGGGTATCGAGAACCCCGAGGATCTGGCCAGCTTGCGTCCATTCCTATCCTCGAAGGAGATCTTCCTGGTCCTCGACAATGCGGAGTCAATTCTCGATCCTCGGGGAATGGATGCCTGGGAGATCTACGCAGTGGTGGAGGAGCTGAGTCAGCTCGACAATGTCTGCCTTTGTATCACCTCGCGCATTTCCACCATCCCTCCCGACTGCGAGACTCTCGACATACCGACATTGTCGATTGAGGCCGCACGTGACGCCTTCTATCGTATATACAAGGACGGCCCCGAACGGTCCGAGCTGGTCGACAACATCCTGGATCAGCTTGACTTTCACGCACTGTCCATCACGCTCCTTGCAACAGTGGCACATCACAGCAAGTGGGACGCGAGCCGGTTGACGAGGGAGTGGGAGCAGCGACGGACGGGCGTGTTGCAGACCGAACATAACAAGAGCCTCGCGGCTGCGATCGAACTTTCGCTCGCCTCCCCGATGTTCCAGGAGCTTGGCCCTGACGCTCGGGAGCTTCTCAGCGTTGTCGCATTCTTCCCGCAAGGTGTCAATGAGAACGACTTTGATTGGTTGTTCCCCACGCCCTCGAACAGAACCGATGTCATTGACAAGTTCTGCATTCTCTCCTTGACACATCGGAACGACGGATTCATCACGATGCTCGCACCGCTCCGAGACCATCTTTCTCCTAAGGACCCAAAGTCGTCCTTACTCCTCTGTACAATCAAGGAATGCCACTTCACCCGGATGTCATTTCCAATCGAGCCGAACTCCAGAGAGGCGCGGTGGATCACGTCAGAGGATGTCAACATTGAGCACCTGCTTGATATCTTCATGACGATCGATCCGGACTCGGGCGGTGTCTGGGTTGCCTGCACCAACTTTATGCAACACCTCAATCAGTACAAAAAGCGACTCACCACTCTGCAGCCGAAGATCGAAGGGCTCCCAGATAATCACAACTCCAAGCCAGAATGCTTGTTACGGCTCTCATTGTTATTTGACTCGGTCGGAAATTTCGTAGAATGCAAGCGGCTCCTCACTCATGCGTTGAAGCTTTGGAGGGAGAGGGAGAATGATTCTTGGGTTGCTCAAACGCTGAGAAGCCTATCTAGTGTAAATCGGCTGATTGGACTCCCCAAAGAAGGAATACAACAGGCGAAAGGAGCGTTGAAGATCTATGAACGGCTCGGTGATACGGTGGAACAGGCGCGGTGTTTAAACAACCTTGCTTTGTCGCTTCGTGACGACAAACAACTCGACGCCGCAGAAGAAGTCGCGTTCCGCGCAATCGCTGTCCTCCCGGAGAAAGGCGAAGAATATCGGGTCTGCGAATCCCACGAAACTCTCGGCAAGATATACCTATCGAAAGGCGAGGTCGAGAAGGCAATTCACCATTTCGAGATAGCCCTTGGAATCGCGTCTTCTCTCAACTCACACGGTCGCCCGTTTTCGATTCATTACAAACTGGCGGAGCTGTTTTACAATCAACGCCGGTTCAAAGACGCACAGGCTCATCTCGAACGCGCAAAGCTGCACGCGGTCGATAACGCATACCATTTGGGCATTGCGATGGGGTTGCAGGCTCAGGCTTGGTACCTGCATCACAGACTCGAAGAGGCGAGGACCGAGGCTCTGGGTGCCATCGACATTCTTGAGAAGCTTGGGGCTGCGAAGGCCGTGGAGAAGTGCAGGGGGCTCCTCCGGAAGATAGAGAACAGTCTGGTTGCCCCTGGTCAATCTGTCTTGAATTGTGAGTTCCTGTAAACGATGTTATCTCCCGCACGTACTGACTTTTCCTTCTAAGCTCAAGGGACCGAATGAGAGTGTCGACTCCCGCGACACCTTGTCTCTTCCCCCGGGTCTTTTACTCAAACTCGTCACTTTCTTCCTCTCTAAGAACGTCCTCCCTTCTGTTCGCCACATCCTCCCATACCTGTTGTCCTACCGCTTGTCATTGACTGCATGTCTCCCGTCTCTCTTGCTATATTGTTTACGCTTGCATCGGTATCTCGTAGATTACCCCATGTTTTTTTTTCCACCATACACGATTACCACAGAGTCGTTCGCCTTACCCGTTCCCTATATAGATGAGATAGGCCCTGGACACGATAGTGCCGGATCGTGCAATCTGTCGGTCGCTGTCCCACGGAACCTCTACACGTCGCCAAGTACATGCATCAACAGGCACCCATGTGGTCTTTAAAATTCGTCACTTTCTCCCTCTTCTCCCCTCTATCCGTCTCTGCGATGAAGGCTACTCGCCCCGAGGGTCTTACATCTCTGTCGTTTTCACACCAGCGCACTGAAGTTGTGGCCCTACCAAGTTACATGTCTTGGATCCTGCATGCTAAGGCACGCTCAGGACGTTCCACGAATATCGGGGTCTCTCTCCCCCAACCGGAACCAGCAAAACTGTGGTTTTCGCGTCTCTCCTGGAACGGCTACAGGTGTTGACCGGAAACTCCCAAGTAACTCCCTCCCTGGTCATCGTCAACAGCGTTGGGCTTGCTTGACAGGCGGCGGACCAGGCGTGGAAACTCTTCCCCCACTGGATAGTAGAAATCGAACTAAGAGCGCGTTACGCAGCCTCTGGGTTCGCCGACACGCAGTGCGTAGCGTTTTCTCTCGTCTAACCCTCAGTACTGATACAATGTGCTTCTTTCGAAGTTCCGTCCCTAGAATCTGTGACTTGCGTGGGATATGACAATCCGCCCGCGTTCATAGGGGAATATTGCGGGACTACACCAATCGCTCACCAGCTGAGTCCTCTGGCGTCGGTCAGCGTTGGCGGGGAGATCTATATCCTCGAATGTGTCGGCGCTGAGTTCATCCCCGTCGAGCCGTTGGCAGACCCGGAAGGTGGTTTCTCCGCCTTGCCCAGAGCCGGAAGCCAAGTTCCAAGCGCATTATATCTCAGCAATGTGGGATAACCAAAGCCACAGCCAGGGCGATCGAACGTTCACATTACGCCAACGCAAAGCTTTGAACAAGATGTCAGAGGGTCCGGCTTGTACGCCGGGGAAAGCATCGTCAAAGGACCGATCCCCATTCCGCGGGTTCGTTGTTCTTGCCTTTTTTTTTCGGATCCTTTAAACTCGACAGCTGAATTTTGGGTCTGGTAAGCTCCTGTGGAGAGCGAAACGCGGACAATAGCCCGGGACGAAAAGTCAGGAAACTTTCAGTCAGCCTCGCTAGAAAATGCGTGGAAACACGTTCAGGGCGAGGCGATATGCGACGCCACGCGTAGTCTTCGTATCCAAAGCTGAAGGTCGGCGAAGTTACAAACATGGTCCGACACACGCATTAAACACGGTGCCATTGTACCCATTCTGTTAGATGAATCATGTGTAGTGGCACTAACCTACTCCTTTTGTAGAGCCGATACGAGTCCAAGATGGATGCGATGAGGGAAGAGGAGCAACTACAGCTGATGGAGCTCCGCAGGAGACGGACCGGGGAAGTAGTTACTGTGGGACCATTTATAACCCATTCAAGTTAGTCCATCGAATCGAGGCGTTTTCGGCTGCACGTCATCTCTCTCATGGTGAAGTTATCCTCAGGTTCCGAATCTTTTCGATTCTCACCAAAGTCAAAGCACTTTGTTCTTTCGTCCCAATCTTCGGAGACGGCCGACTGAACGTGTGTGAGTGGATCATTCTACAGATTCTGGTAGGAAAAGTCCTGTCTATAGCAGACATTCAGTCTGCCCTGTGCGGTCATCGCAACTGTCAGCTACACCCACAGAGTCCCCACGTTAGGAGAGGACGGAGTAGGGAAGCACTCCTCCTTCTACAGCTGACCCCCCTCCTATATCACACCCATTTGCACGGCGTCAAGTGCACGCAGCATGTCGACAGTCAGACATCACACGGACTCCCTCACATCCATCCAAAAATGGGTAGTACTGTAGAATCTCGTCGGCGGGTTAGGGTGGCGAGTAAGCCCCCCGGTGAGCCCCTTCGCAAGGGTGGGGCCCAATGAAGTCCGACCGCCTTCGGGGCAGTGCCTAACAAAATTGGTAAAGTCAATGAGAACGGAATCGGTGCTGGGGCAAATGAATGAAGGGACGATATGGGATTTTGACCAGATATTCGTTAGTCACAAAAACCGTGGATCGGAATCAAAACGGCCATACTGAGAGAATCGGCGATCGGAGGTCTGGAGAGGCGGGTGGAGGATACGGTTGTTTTGGGAACATGCCTCAGACGAAGCAACCAGTAAGACCCGGAGAACGAACACACAGCTTTGCGCCGGCGGTCAGTGAAGGAGAACATTCCCTCAAAGTTCACATCCCTCTCCGCCTCTGAACCTGAGGCTGGATTCCAGTTTCGGGGAGTGAGCAAAAATCCTGGGCGATCGGCCAATCACACACGTCCTTCAGCGCTACGATCGCGAGTACAATTTCTCTCAACTGAATGGACATGACAAAATTGCCGCCCGGTACTATTAGGTTCCTCACACCCCCCCCACGCTGCACCGTTCTCTCGCGGCTCCTCGAGTCTCAACTATGGAAGTCGGGTCCCAACGACCTAAGGAGCAGGAGGATGCTATCTCGGCGTTGAATACGGCCATCCAAACCTTGAACCTCACGAAGGACGCCTCGGCTATTGCGCCGGCCAAGACTGTTTTTGGCTCCGTCAGCGTCATCCTCTCAACGATCAGAGTAAGTTTCTTTTTGGTTTTTTGTTGTCCGATCGTAGACTGAAATGCACTCAGGACAAATTGATCAACCGGGCGGATTGCGTCGAACTTGGGCTGGCCTGCGCCGACATCTGTACCGCCCTCGACCGGGGACTGAACGGGAGGAGGTTGAACGAGCTCAATACTTCCGTGCGTGAGGCGATCAACCAGCTGACGACGTGAGTTACACCGGCAACGCACACCCTGAGTAACCGATTAACGGTGCTTTCTACCCGACCTCAGAGCTGTGGCGGAGATAGAAAGGAGCATCATCAAACAGGGGAAACGAGGCGTGATTTCTCAACACCTCCGTGCAAAGACCGACAAGGAGAAGATCGCCGCCTGGAGGTTGGACCTCGATAAGATTCTTCAAGTCTTTGACGTGCGTTCTGTCGCTTGATTAATGGCCGTTGCTAACTTCCCACTCCCAGAAGGCACTTGCAGTAGACACAGATCCAACCGCTTTCGCTGTCAGTCATGATGTCACGAACCCCCACACCATTGCCTCCGGCGTCCAGAATGTCGTCGTGAACACTCCCGCCATTGTTTCTAACAGTCATTGCAACGCGTTGAAAAGCCACGAGGATACGCGCAGTCAGAATCTGCCTGTAAGTGACGTTCTCACCCTACCTATCGTCGATTAACCATTTATCCCTTTCCAGCCTCACGCCAGGTCAGCGATCTCGGCCAGAAATGAAACTAATATCTAACCTTTGGATCAAGTGCACCTGGAGATTCACCTCCTCCCTTGCCGAGGAGCACACATGGAACCATTTCCGACATCCGTCATGACATCCGTACCATCGTTTCCGAGGTCTGGCGCGATATTGCGACCACCCACACTGTCATGGTCTCGGACATTCGTCGCACCATGGCGAAAGTTCAGGAAGGCAGTGGCGGGGTGAATCTGTTGGTGAGCGAAATTCGTACTCTATCTACCGCCGAATGCCCGCTCACAGTTGCTCAGACTCGAACCAGGTCAGCAATCTAAACTACCAAGGGATCCACTATCTTACATTTGCTTCTAGCACACGTGGCGAATCGCCCCCCCCAGCACCGAGGGCGTGCTTCGGACGTGGCGAGTTGATCGAGAATATCGTCGGTCTGGCCGAAGACCTCACTCCCATCGCTCTCATCGGTGTCGGCGGGATCGGGAAGACATCCATCGCCCTGACCGTCCTCCATCACGATCGCATCAAGCAACGATTCGGTGACAACCGCCGGTTTATCCTGTGTGACAAATTCACCACGTCATGTGCTCATTTTCTGAGCCGGATCTCCAAGGCTACCGGTGCGGGTATCGAGAACCCCGAGGATCTTGCCGGGCTGCGTCCATTCCTATCCTCAAAGGAGCTCTTCCTGGTCCTCGACAATGCGGAGTCGATACTCGATCCTCAAGGAACGGATTCCCAGGAGATCTATGTGGTGGTGGAGGAGCTGAGTCAGCTTGACAACGTCTGCCTTTGTACCACCTCGCGCATTTCCACCATCCCCCCAGATTGTGAAACTCTCGATATACACGGGCCGACATTGTCGGTTGAGGCGGCACGTGATGCCTTCTATCGGATATACAAGAATGGCAAACGATCTGATCTAGTCAACGGCATCCTGGGTCAGCTCGACTTTCACGCACTGTCCATCACGCTCCTTGCAACAGTGGCACATCACAGCAAGTGGGACGCGAGCCGGTTGACGAGGGAGTGGGAGCAGTGACGGACGGGTGTGCTGCAGACCGGGCATAACAAGAGTCTTGCGGCGGCGATCGAACTTTCGCTCGCCTCCCCGATGTTCCAGGAGCTTGGCCCTGACGCTCGGGAGCTTCTCGGGGTTGTCGCGTTCTTCCCACAGGGTGTCAACGAGAACAACCTTGATTGGTTGTTCCCCACAACCTCGAACAGAACCGATGTCATTGACAAGTTCTGCATTCTCTCCTTGACGCATCGGAACGACGGATTCGTCACGATGCTCGCACCGCTCCGAGACCACCTTTCTCCCAAGGACCCAAAGTCATCCTCACTCCTCTGCGCAATCAAGAAATGCTACTTCACCTGGATGTCATATCCAAATAAGCCCAACTCCAGAAAGGCGCGGTGGATCACGTCAGAGGATGTCAACATTGAGCACCTGCTCGACATCTTCACGACGATCGATCCGAACTCTGGTGATGTCTGGGTTGCCTGCGCCAACTTTATGGAACACCTCCGTCATCACAAAAAACGACTCACCACTCTGCAGCCGAAGATCGAAGGGCTCCCTGATAACCACAACTCCAAGCCAGAATGCTTGTTCCAGCTCTCGTCGTTGGTCTACTCGGTCGGGAATTTTGTGGAATCCAAACGGCTCATGTCTCACGCCTCAAATCTCTGGAGAGAGCGGGGGTATAACAACAGTGTCGCTCAAGTACTTGGGCGCCTATCGAATATAAATCGGCTAATTGGACTCCCCAAGGAAGGAATAAAACAAGCAAAAGAAGCATCGGAGATTCACGAACGGCTCGGCGACACAATGGCACAGGCACGGTGTTTGGACAACCTCGCTTTGTCATTGCGTGATGACAATCAGCTCGACGCCGCAGAAGAAGCTGTGTTCCGTGCAATCGCTGTCCTCCCGAAGAAAGGCCAAGAATATCGGGTCTGCGAATTCCACGAAACTCTCGGCAAGATATACCGATCAAAAGGTGAGATCGAGAAGGCGATTCACCATTTCGAGGTAGCCCTTGGAATCACGTCTTCTTTCGATTGGCACGATCGCCTGTTTTGGATTCATTACAAACTGGTGGAGTTGTCCCACAACTAACGCCGGTTCAAAGACGCACAGGCTCATCTCGAACGCGCCAAGCTGCACGCGGTCAATAACGCATACTATTTGGGCCTTGCGATGGAGTTGCAGGCTGAGGCTTGGTACCTGCAGCACAGACTCGAAGAGGCGAGAACCGAGGCTCTGGCCGCCGCCGACGTTTATGAGAAACTTGGGACTGCGAAGAAGGTGGAGGACTGTAAAAAGCTCCTCCGGATGATAGAGAACAGTCTGGTTGCCCCCGGTCAATCTGCCTTGAATTGTAAGCTCCAATAAATGACGCTATCATCGCTGCGCGTTGACTTTTCATTCTAAGCCCAGGGAACCAAACGATGGTATCGATGGTTGCTCTAAGGTCTTCAGATATCCTCCCACAAGTCAGCGACACCTTGCCCCTTTTGTTTTTTGTTACCTAAAATCGTTGCTTTCTCCCCCTCCGGGGGTGTTCTCTCCTTTATTCGCCACGTCATCTCATACTTGTTCCCCTACCGCTCGTCTTTAGCATTTCGCCTCCTTTATCGTGTCTATCCACCCCCCTTCATATGTTGGTTTACATATGTACGTTCTGGGACATTTCCACCGTCTGTTTTGAAGATTTCTGCGAAATTATTACCTTGGTCAGGTCGAGTAGTGCTAGACCAACTTGCTCACTGTCCCACGTAACCCCTCCACATCATCAACCAGCGAGGCACCCCGCTGAAAGCGACTCGTAGTGGCCCTGAATGCTCGAGCCTCGCCGCTAGGAGTTTGTCGACAATCTATGCACGTCCATGCTCCCTATATATTTCTTGTAATTCCTTACACTACTTTCCGCGTTTCGGACCGACTGCCGAAGCGCTGACAGACTGGGCAGTCCGAGGAAGCACGGGGATGAGATCACCTCGCAGTTCGCGATGGCTTCACTGGCTGGTTCCCCCCCTGGTGGGATTCCATACCTTGACAACACTCCATTTCTCCACTCGACTCACTTTCCTCACCTCCCAACTGTTCTCTTCAATCTCTCGTTTCGTTCTTCGCTTGGTTGGTCTGTCACGACGCTCCTCAAATAACCTCTCGGATTTTCATTCGGGGCATGCAATTCGACATTCACATCCAAGGGTTGCCGCATGAGATCTCTCGAGACATCGCTCACCCTGGAACGTCCCCTTTGTCGGTATCAGCGGACGGGACTGACTGGGCCAGCCTAGGATATATGGTTGGCCAACGAATGGATTCGGTCTGAGACACGGCGGACGCGGAGACTCGGAGTCGATTCCTGTCGCATCTCCCTGCTTGCCTGCTTGCGTGCCAGACTGCCGACCATCAGCCCCTCGTAGTTATTGGCCAGACTGTAATGGTGTTCATCCAGGAAATGACGTCGCGATAAAATTCACGGATCCACATGGATGCTCCCCTCTCTTGACATCGCCTACCTATAAGGGTGAACGGTCGGGTGGAGCTGCACATGACATGTTCTCGTGGTGGAAAACGAAAAAAACCATTGTTGCTTCTCAACAAGTCAGGCATAACTACTATCGAACCACGCTGAGTACCATCCCAGCATTACAACTTGGGGAAGAGATGGAGAAACCGCATATTCACTTTTCAACGTCAGCGCGGCCGCCACCTGAGAATCTTCCACGGTCTCCTTCAACGATTCCGAGTTTTCTAATCCCCTCAGGTCCTGAACCAATGACGCGAGTATGGACACGGCGAGTGTGTCCCCGGCTCCTGTCACTGACGATCCATTCTGGAGGAAGGTCACTCGCGGGGAAATCTTTTGGATACCCATCTGATCTGACGCGAAATTCGCATGACGACTACGACCCCTCGTTCCCCACATTTGATGACCAGGTGTAGGAAGAACGGAAGAAGGTTTATGACCATCTGGGATATTCCTTGGTGAGGAGCGAAAGGGCCCCTGTCGTTTTCGAGTGGGGGGTAACTCCGCCAAATGGTCTAGCTCCATCTGGGACCGAGAGGTGAGGCTGAACAAGTTGAGAGTTTCCCACCACGTCGGAGAGCTGGCGAGGTCTACATTGTCGGGCTGGATGCTTCCCCACAGTTCCTCGAGTTCGAGAGTATTGAGAAAAGCGACAGCTACCGGGGCAGCTGTGGAGTTTGATCTAGACGAGGGGGAGACGGCAGTCGAGGGGATGATCTTTGTTGGCTTGAGGACAGGTGGGCCCGAAGAAAACTAGCCAAGGTACGGTTAGTTTCGTCGCAGGGACGTGAAGAATCTATCATACCATGCTCCTCGTGCTTATTACAGTACGACGCAATGTCTTTGATTATCGAAGCCTTCATGCTACCATCTAACGCAACCAGGTTCAAGTTATAAAGGTTCAACTGTTGCGCAGATGAAGTGGTTAGTACGCCAAAGTGTGGAGGGGGAACGACTGACCGCCTCGCCTTCCAGCGACTCGATAGTGTCCATATCGGCCGTACCAGCGAGAAGTCTCATGCCTTTCCGCGGAACTCCACCCACGATATCCGTCCCGATGAGTGATACCAGAACGGGCGCCTGAGAGCCGAACTTCCTGGATGGAATGCGATGCGTCGCTTTCTACCAACACTACCAGGTGGGAACCTGAAGTCGTCGAGTGCAAAGAATGAATTGTTTCCATGCTGAGCTGTTGAGGTGTTCTGGAAGTGGTGTCCATCGCGGCCGAACCAGCGGTGACCACGGAGAAAGGGATCCGGGTTGGTATGAATGCTGAGAAAAGTCGGCGGTGTGTTGCGGCGGAATGTCAGAAGCCTTGCCTATTTCAAATGGTGGTGCCTTGCTGTGACAGAATACTTTGAGGATACTTCCGGTGCCGCAAAAGTACGCCGTCCCTCATTCCGAGCCACTCCTGCACGCCTAGAAACCCCAAAATCAATCGAAGTGGACTATGGCCGTCGTCACAAACGCCTGCCTATAATCCTCGCGGCGCCCGTGAGATCATCCACTCTCCGAGGGCTCTGGTGCGTAAGGGGATCGGTCAACTGAGCGATACCTAACGGAATACACACCTACCAGTTGAAGCCGCTTCAGGGACTAGAACGCAGGAAAGTCATCGGTCTGACCATAAATCATAACTGACACGCCGGACATTCCCTTCGTTGACCGATTATTTCAGTACCCAATGTAGTGAATCGCGGGACTGATGAGGTGTTCCAATGTCCTACGATCGTTCCGTGTGAGATCGAGAATCGGGAGACATTGGAATGGACCCAAAATACCGACCTTCCTATGTCGAGGATAACTTGACCTCTGCAGAGACGTACGGGAATAATGGGGGAAATCAACCTGAGTGTTGGATAGCATAGATAGAGAGCGTACTACCTTGACCGCCACTATGAACAGCTTCCAAGCTAAGAATACATGGCCCGTAATTCTGACATGCGTCTTGATTGAGACGAACAGAGTACCCTCCCGTTGCAAAGACCTGCAGGGATGTCAGATTAAAACATGTTATGGACAATATGGCGTTGGGTCGTACCTTGATGCCAACGAGCGCCGCAAGAACAAGGGTGGCACTGCGAGTAGTCCCACCATCTCTCTTGAACGCAAAAGCAGCGCCAGTATTTCTCTTTGGGAGCTTATTCTTGCGTTTTGCAGGTCATTCGAGCTCGCGTGGTTCGAGTCCAATTTTGATACGTCCGTCGGTGAGGCCGATAGTGGCGGGCGCGCTTTCCAGAGAAATGGCCGGCTTCCGCGCATGCAGCGCCTCCGCGACTACGGAGTGAATGTCTGTAAGAGCATTGGTCTTGAGGACGTGGCCAAGGAAGAAAGACCGTGTTTCGGGGCGCGACTGAACGTAAATCTTGCGCAGGGTGGTCGCGGTCAACGGGTCCAGTGGGTAGGCCGATCACTTGGCGTCTTTTTGTTTGCTTCAGCATTTATATACTGCAACACATCGCTTGGCCGCTTGACGCTTGCGGATGATGCAGCCTCATTCCCGCCAAACCGGTCAACGATGACGACGATGACATCTGACAACGGCTCCGGGTTCACGGTTCCTCTGGTCCGCGCTGTCTGGAGTCGCAGGGTATTTTCTTCGATTTTAATCAACACATCTGCCAGACCTGACAAGCCAACAGGGCATCCAAAATCATTCAAATTTTGCTGTTCTTACCCTTGACGCTCGTAACATTATCGACAATCGTTCCTGCTCCACTCGCTCATTCATGAAAGTTTGCTCTTGTTCTGGAGGAATCCGATGTTAGCGACTGTTCCTGCAAACCCCGACACACATCTTCATTCCCCCTGTCTCGCAGGAGTCAAGCCTGTGGTTGGCGTTCGCGGCGGATTGACAAAGAAAGGGGTCTGGGATTCATTAAAGTGTTATTTATGAGGGTTATGGGCCCTCACGGCAGCGCCGAATTGGCCCATTCCGAACTTTTTTTCTCATGCCAAACCCAATTTATTTCGCTGTTTTGTAGGGCGAGTGGCCATGGAGTATCCGTGACGAATGAGTGTTTCGAGAATGGACCCCAGATAAAGCAGCCGGGAAGGCCGAGCAAAAATGAGGAGAGAAGTGATACACAGCGTTACGCCAGCGGTCAGTAAAAAAAAAAAGCATTCCTTAAAAGTTCGCACTCCCTTCCTGCACCCGCCCTGGTCGGAGTGAACAAAAGTTCTGGGTGATCCTGAGCCGACCACACATCCTTCAGTATCACGACCGCGAATACAATTTCTCTCGACCTTTTGCACGAGGCTTGTCATGACAAAATTGCCGCCCGTCTATTAGGGTTCGAGACCTTCCTCACAACCCCCACCCTGCGCTGCTCTCTCGCAACCACCTCGAGTCTCAATCATGGAAATCGAGTCCCGACGACCGAAGGGGCGGGGGGTGCTATCTCAGCGTTGAATGGGTCCATCGAAACCTTGAATCTCGCGAAGGAACTCTCGAGTATTACGCCAGCCAAGGCTGTCTTTGGCTCCGTCAGCGTCATCCTCGCAATGATCAGAGTGAGTTTCCTCTTGGTTCTCTGTCGACCGACCGCAGACTGAAACACGCCCAGGACGCGATGATCAATCGGATGGATTACGTCGAACTTGGGCTGGCCTACGCCGACGTCTGTGCCGTCCTCGACCGGGGACTAGATGGGAAGAGGTTGAAAGATCTCAACAACTCCGTGTGCGAGGCAATCAAGCAGCTGACGACGTGAGTTGCCTTGGCCACGTACACTTCGAGTACCTCATTGACGATGATTTCTACCTAATCCCAGGGCTGTAGCGGAGATCCAAAGGAATGTCATCGAACGGAGAAAACAAAATGTAATGTCTCGACATTTTCATGCAAAGAACGACAAGGAAAGAATCGCGACCTGGAAGTTGGACCTCGTCAGGATCCTCAATATCTTCAATGTGCGTTCCATCGCTTCCGTATGACTATTGCTAACCCAAGATTCCCAGACGGAACTGGCAATCAATATACACGTAGCTGTTTCAGACACCCGCATCATGGTCTCCGACATCCACCGTACTATGATGGGAAGTGATGACAGAAATCTGTCGGTGAGTAAAGGTCGTACTCTATCTATCACCGAATGACCGCTCACGGCTGGTTAGACTCAAACCAGGTCAGCAATCTGAACTACAAACGGATCCATTATCTTACATTTACTTCCAGCACATGTGGCGAATCGCCTCCCCCGGCACCGAGAGCCTGTTTCGGACGCGGCGAGTTGATCGAGAGGATTGTCGATCTGGCCGAAGACCTCACACCAATTGCTCTCATCGGTGTCGGCGGGATCGGGAAGACATCCATCGCTCTGACCGTCCTCCACCACGATCGCATCAGAAAACGGTTCGGTGACAACCGCCGGTTCATCCGGTGTGATCAATTCACCACATCGTGCCCTCATCTCCTGAGCCGGATCTCCAAGGTCACCGGTGCGGGTATCGAGAACCCCGAGGATCTGGCCAGCCTGCGTCCATTCCTGTCCTCGAAGGAGGTCTTCCTGGTCCTGGACAATGCGGAGTCGATACTCGATCCTCAAGGAACGGATGCCCGGGAGATCTATGCGGTGGTGGAAGAGCTGAGTCAGCTCGACAATGTCTGTCTTTGCATCACCTCGCGCATTTCCACTATCCCTTCCGGTTGCGAGACTTTCGATATACCAACCTTGTCGATTGCGGCCGCACGTGACGCCTTCTATCAGATATACAAGAATGGCGAACGATCTGATCTGGTTGACAACATCCTGTATCAGCTCGACTTTCACGCACTGTCCATCACCCTCCTTGCGACAGTGGGACATCACAGCAAGTGGGATGTGAGCCGGCTGACGAGGGAGTGGGAGCAACGACGGACGGGTGTACTGCAGACCGGGCATAGCAAGAGCCTCGCGGCGGCGATCGAACTTTCGCTCGCCTCCCCGATGTTCCAGGAGCTTGGCCCTGACGCCCGGGCTCTTCTTGGCGTTGTCGCGTTCTTCCCACAAGGTGTCAGCGAGAACAACCTTGATTGGTTGTTCGCTACCTTCTCGAACAGAACCGATGCCATTGACAAGTTCTGCATTCTCTCCTTGACGCATCGGAGCGACGGGTTCGTCACAATGCTCGCACCGCTTCGAGACTATCTTTCTCCCAAGGACCCAAAGTCGTCCTCACTCCTCTGCATGACCAAGGAATGCTATTTCACCCAGATGTCAGTCAAGATTAACCCAAACAAGCCGAACTTCAGAGAAGCGCAGTGGATCACGTCAGAAGATGTCAACGTCGAGCATCTGCTCGACATCTTCACGACGATCGACCCGGACTCGGGTGATGTCTGGGTTGCCTGCGCCAACTTTATGGAACACCTCCGTTGGCACAAAAAGCGACTCACCGCTCTGCAGCCGAAGATTGAAGGGCTCCCAGATGATCACAACTCCAAGCCGGAATGCTTGTCCCAGCTCTCATGGCTGTTTTACTCAGTTGGGAATTACATGGAACGCAAACGGCTCCTCGTTCATGCATTAAAACTTTGGAGAGAGGGGGGGGATGACTATGGGGCTGCTCAAGCACTGAGGGACCTATCTGATACAAATCGGCTAATGGGGCTCCCCAAGGAAGGAATAGAACAAGCAAAGGAAGCATCGGAGATTTACGAAAAGCTCGGTGATAGAATGGCACAGGCAAAGTGTTTGGACCGCCTAGCTTCGTCATTGCGTAAGGACAAACAGTTTGACGCCGCAGAAGAAGCCGTGTTCCGCGCGATTGCTCTCCTCCCAGAGAAAGGCCAAGAATATCGACTCTGCGAATCCCACCGAGCTCTCGGCGGCATATACGGATCGAAGGGCGAGATCGAGAAGGCAATTCACCATTTCAAGGCAGCCCTCGGGATCGCGTCTTCCTTCAACTGGCACGGCCGCCTGTCTTCGATTCATTACGAACTGGCGGGGATGTTTCGCGGTCAAGGCAGGTTCGACAAGACGCAGGCTCACCTCGGACGCGCCAAGTTGCACGCGGTCGATGACGCGTACCATTTGGGTGTGGCGATGGGGCTGCAGGCTGCGGCTTGGTACGAGCAGGGCAGGCTTGGAGAGGCAATGACCGAGGCTTTGGCCGCCGCCGACATTCTTGAGAAGCTTGGGGTTGCAAACAACGCGGAGTACTGCAGGAAGCTCCTCCGGAAGATAGAGAACAGCCTGGTTGCCTCTGGTCAACGTGTATTGAATTGTGAGTCTCCGTAAACGACCCTATTTCCTGCGCGTATTCACCCTTTTCAAGGAACCGAATGAAAATGTTCATGGCAGCATCAAGTTCTTCACGTGCACCCTTCCACAAGCCAGCGACATCTTGTGCCTTCCCTCAAGCCTTTTTACTTGGAATCGTTGCTTCCTCCCTCTCCAAGAATGTTCTCTCTCTTATTCGCCACGCTGTCTTGTATTTTCCTCCTACCGCTCGTCTTTAGTATTTCGCCTCTTGTATTACGTCTCTCTGCCTCCTTTCTTATGTTGGTTTACATATGTACGTTCTGGGACATTCCAATCGCCCGTTTTGAAGATTCCACGAAATCATTACCTTGGTCAGGTGGGCCCTGGTCGAGTAGTGCTAGACCAAGAAATCGGTCACTGCCCCGCGTAACCCTTCCGTATCATCAGCCAGCGAAGCACCCCGCTGATAGCGGCTCGTAATGGCTCCGAACCTCGCCGCTGGAAAATCGACAGACTGAGCTGGCTTCACTCGCTGGTTCTCCCCTAATGGGATTCCGCACTTTGGCAATACTCCATTTCTCCACTCGACTCGCTTTCCTCGCCTCCCAACTGTTCTTTTCAATCTCTCGTTTCGTTCTTCGCTCGGTTAGTCTTTCACGACGCCCTTCTAACCTCTCGGATTTTCGTTCGGGGCATGCAATTTGACATTCACATCCAAGGGTTGCCGTATGAGATCTCTCGAGACATCGCTTGCCCTAGAACGGATCTGGGGCACGGCGGACGCGGAGAGAAGTATGGTGGGTATTGCTGGGACGTACAAGAGACCCATGGAGTAACCGTTGGGTGTTCGTCTCTCGCGCGTCGGTTGGAAGGGGTCTTGATTATGACCCTCAGACGTGCGCACCCTTCTCGAGCAGGGATTCCTGAACTCGAACGTAGCCACCAACACGTTGAGCCTCGTGAACGAGGAAATGGGCATGACACCGGCCAGTGCCGCCTTCGCTCTGCAAAGGTACTGGCAACACCCTAAAACCACATAGGGTATGCTAGCAGTGGCACCGAAAGGCCAAGTCTCGTCGAGCCTGTTGACAATCGGTCGACTGTACATATATGTGTTCGCGACTCAGTTCCCTTGCAACTTGGAGTGTTTTGGACCGAGTCTGACAAACCGGAGGATCGAACGACAAAGATGATACGACCTCGTAACCCGTAGCGTTGACCCCAACTCTTCGCTCTGTCTACAGTTGACGGGGTCCAACACCTGGAATACACACCACCAGTGATACACCCTTCGGGTGGTGCATAGCAGAATCGGTAAAGCCGATGAGAACAGGGTCGGTGCTGGAGCCCCACGGATGAATGAAGGGATTTTGACCAGATAGTCATCAGCCATAGGAATCATGGATCGGAATCCAAGCGGAGGTCTAGAAGGCGAGTGAGGGATACGATTGTTTTGAGAACATGCAGTCCGAGCAGACGAAGTAACCAGGAAGACCCGGGGAGTGAACGCGCGGCTTTGCGCCGGCGGTCAGTAAAAAAAACATTCCTTCAAAGTCCGCACCCCCCTCTAGGCTGGAATCCAGCCTCAAGTTCAGAGCTCGGGTTTAGGGAGGGGAGGAAGGGGAACTCTGAATTGGTCCCCTCCCGGCCGGAGTTTGAACGAAGGTTCCAGGTGATCAGCCGATCACATAGATCCTTCAGCGCTACAACCGCGAATACAATTTCTCTCGACCTTTTGCACGAGGCGCGTCATGACAAAATTACCGCCCGGCCCTATTAGGACCTTCCTCACGGCCCCCACGCTGCACGACTCTCTCGCGGTTACCTCGAGTCTCAACCATGGAAGTCGGGTCTCAACGACCTAAGGAGCGGGAGGATGCCATT
>Ga0307515_10008725_pt1 | contig 19698 bp, 16 predicted proteins | sample 17_EM_MG_FD_194513 | JGI IMG/M metagenome (GOLD analysis project Ga0307515, IMG submission 194513) | Populus trichocarpa ectomycorrhiza microbial communities from riparian zone in the Pacific Northwest, United States - 17_EM | ecosystem: Host-associated > Plants > Roots > Unclassified | place... | reverse complement strand
AACTAAAGTGCATAATTGTCCTCTTTGTTTGTTGTTTGTCAAATCAGACATGTTTGCCAAACCCAAGCGGTTTGGGTATGACAACTCTTTGCAAGTGTACTGTGGATCAAGACACGGTCCACTGTAGACTTGGAAAGTGAATTTTCCAAGCTCTGAAGGCTTGGGATGGGGCTAATATTGTCTTTTCACAGAAAGTCAAATTATTATTTTGTCCTTTGGTTGAAAAAATTGAAGCCGTGGTTGTGGGGGTATTTCAGTATTTTTTATAGGCTCATTGGTCATTAAATATTTGAGTGGGAGTATGGTAGTCTTTTCACGTTTATTTGCATAGTAATAATATTATTCTATCCCCAAGGTTAACAAAATTAAGACTTGTTGCCCAATGATTTTTTTGACCTTTTACAAACTGTTAAATAGTTAAAATACATCTTTAGCTTTGTAAAAAACAAAAAATAAGCTTTGCATATGTAGGTAATTTTGTTCTTTCACACTGTTTTTTGTATAATTTTCTATAAGTATGGGGGCATTTTGGTATTTTGGTATTATTTTATTATTTTTAAAATCAAAAAGTTGTGCTAGACCCACGTAGCACGCGTCAGCGGCTTTGCCACATTTAGGAAGCACTTGTGGTTGACTCTAGTGGTGGCACATTTAGGAGGCACTTGTGGTTGACTCTAGTGGTGGAAAATTTTTTTTGCTGCATATGCGTCTTAGCATTCTCTTTTTTCTTGGATAGCACGTGTATGGTGATTTCATCCGGTTTGGTGCTAGTTTGATTTTACTTTTTTCCTTTCATTTCTCTTTTCTCTATCATGATTTATGCACTGCCAAAAAAATAATAATCACAGCAACCCTTCAATTTCTTTTTACAGCAACCCTTTCATTTCTTAGCAACCTCAACACCAAGTGTCTGCAGCCTGGGCTACGGCCAGACACGTGGGTCTAGCCCTAGCACCCTGGGCCTAGTAGCCCAATACTAGGTGTCTGCAGCTTGGGGCTTGCAGCCCCACCCAAACCTAAATTGACCATTTCTCTCTAACCAAAAAGATAACCTCACCTCCCATGCAGTTTTTGCAATTCTATGTAGCAAAGACAATTTTATCATTACATCACTCCAATCCACAGTATTTTTAATAAAAAACAAACCTAAACAATATATTTCAATAATTCATAATCCACAATAATTCAATCTACAGTAAAATAATCTCTTTTAATTATAATTATAGTTAATTCCGTGATCCCTTGACATCCATCAGCAATGAGCTGGAAATCCACTGGTTAAAAAGATAAAACGTTCATCAGTAACTGTAAAAACGAGAGGATAGTCTGGATGGACACAATTGAGCATTTGATAAAGTGGGACCATTTGCGGTGGTCCATCACTCTACGAGTATGAAGAAATCTGGCCGTGTGATCAAAATAAATTACGTACAAAAAAGGAAGAAAGAAGAGTTGGCCGTGCGAGACAAACCAACCTGCCTGCAAAATTCACCTCCAAACTCTCTGATAAAGAGCGGACAAGAACACGAAGCAAGCACAGCACCTACCCGCAGAGAAAGAGAAAGATGGCATCTGACATAGGATGCTGTAGTAGCAAGTTTATGTTGTATATGGTAATAATAATAGGATTGGTGACTTTTGCTGGCCTGATGGCTGGCTTAACTCTTGGTCTCATGTCTTTGGGCCTTGTCGACCTTGAAGTCCTCATCAAGTCTGGCCGTCCTCAGGATCGCATCCACGCCGGTACTCTCACAATCCCACTTTGAAAATAATGCGACTATAATTTAGTTTTGCCCATTTTCCCATATTTTTTTAGTAATTAATATGCGTTTAGATTACGCTGTTAAGTCACTTGACTATACTTTATGAGTGGATGAAGAAGTGATGATTTGTGGCAGCTAAAATATTTCCAGTGGTAAAGAATCAGCATCTTTTGCTGTGCACTCTTTTGATCGGGAACTCTTTAGCAATGGAGGTAGTTCTAAAAATATGATGGGTTCTTGTTTTCTCGACTAAAAAGTTGTTAAATTTTAATTTTGTATTGTTTATTTACACTGTTGTTTGTCTCCTTGTCTTCTTTTAAGGCTCTTCCTATATTCTTGGACAAGCTTGTTCCTCCTTGGGCTGCAGTATTGGCATCAGTGACTCTCATATTAATGTTTGGAGAGGTAGATCATGATTGAAGTGTTAAACTTGAGTATTTTATCTGTTCTCATTTTAGAAGTTATCTGCTTGGTATGTTTAGAAAGGAATCTTCTGGGTCTTTATGCTTATGGTTATTTGATAACAGATATTGCCACAAGCAGTTTGTACTCGTTATGGCTTGACTGTTGGAGCAACGTTGGCGCCTCTTGTCCGTGTTCTTCTTTTGCTATTCTTTCCCATTTCTTATCCAATTAGCAAGGTATAGTGGATTTCTGGTTCTGAGTATATGATTAGGATATAAGTTTTATTCTGTGCAAGTCAATTTGGCTGCTGTCAATTTGGTATAGTTGTGAGGAACCAAATATTATTTGATGCAGGAGTTTTTAAGGAAAAGTATTTTTGTCTTAAAAGCCTCCTGCATCAATATTGTTGTTGAGTTTGTTATGTGTTAATTTGTTTGTCGTAAATGCTGTGTCTTGTGCAGGTTCTGGATTGGATGCTTGGCAAGGGACACGCTGTCCTTTTACGGAGAGCAGAGCTCAAAACTTTTGTTAATTTTCATGGCAATGAGGTATTTAACTTAATTTGAAACTAATTATAACTGTCTCCTTTGGAAGCTTACATAAGCCAGCAATTTTAAGGGAAACATAACCCTTGTGGCTCGTGCTTTGAAGCCCATTCCCAACTTATGGACATCATACTTCGGCTAATTTACAGACCAAGCCCGCCGATCATGGTTTCTAATATGCAGAGAACTTTTCTCATATAGGCAGGGAGAGGCGGGGACTTGACACATGATGAGACTACTATAATTACTGGTGCACTAGAATTGACTGAAAAGACTGCAAAAGATGCGATGACTCCCATATCGAAGGCATTTTCCCTTGATCTGGATGCAACTCTTAATTTGTGGGTTTATGAATTCCTTCCAATTCTCGTCATCATGTTTCACTTGTTTTTCTTATTTTTCTGACCAAAAGTTATTTGTGCAATCTAGGGAAACATTGAATGCAATAATGACGATGGGCCATAGTAGAGTTCCAGTTTATGCAGGAAAACCAACAAATATTATTGGACTTTTTCTGGTAATCGCATTTCTTTGTATATAAACTTGTTATGGTAATCACATTTCTTTATAGTGGATATCAAGAATAGTAACATTTGTTGTTCGTGTACTTTGATGGCATACCTCATATGATAATGTTTCTGTTTGTTATTGATTGAGATTAGATTCTAAAACTTGCTCGTTCTTCCTTTCTTTTGGTTCTTTATTCTTTGTTAATGTTCTGACACTCATATTTTATAAAACATCAGGAGATTGTTAGGCTAAACCCCATGCACTGAGGTGTAAAGTTGGCATGCAGCTTGTTAGCTTTAGTCAAACCAAGAACTTCTGTTTAGAAGTTTTAGAAATGCTCTAGGATGCAGTTGAAACTATAAAATGGTCCCAGGCAACATTTGATGCCATAATGAAAAAAAGAAAAGAAAAAAAGAGTACAACCAAACAAATGAAGTGACTGCTAGTTGAATTCATCTATTGTGTATGTTATTTGCAGCACTTCACAAATGTTATATTAAGATATACTCAACAATCCTAACCTTCATTATTTTCACCGGAGTTTATCACAGCCTTCCTACCCATTGTAAATTATTTGTCTGTAGATGATGCACTTTCTTCTTTATGCTATTCCCTGGAACTTATTATTTCCACATGGGCGCAGGTGAAGAACCTTTTAGCAGTTGATCCGGAAGATGCAGTTCCTCTAAAAAAAATGATCATACGGAAAATTCCGCGGTATGTCTATTCCTTGTTTTCCTTGTTTATCTTTTTTAATGAGAGACTATATGATGGTGTGTGATTCAGCATGGGGTATGGTACGGGAGTTGGGACATGAAATGCAACTACAACCCGATGTCAATTGATTGAATTAACTTATTTGTGTAGTTACATATCGTTTGCTTGTATCAAGGAGCTTACCTTATTCTTCTCTTGCTTTTTGTTCATTCTACAGGGTTTCTGAAGACTTGCCTCTATATGACATCCTAAATGAATTTCAGAAGGGTCACAGCCACATTGCTGTTGTATACAAAGATTTGAATGCTAATAAAGAGACACCAAAGAATGAGTTCAAGGACAGCTGCAGGAAGAGGGGCAAAACTGAAACATCACACGAGAAAGGTGAGAGCTAAGAAATTGCAAGAGAGACCTCTGTTAAGTGTCAATGATCCATACTTTTATAATAGAAACTATTTCTACATCCTTTTTCCATTGTTGAGACTTGAACTCGTCATTTTGCCACTGATAATACCTCACCTACTGCTTTATATGATTCTATCATGATTCATACTGCAAGGTGAATTAAGCATTCTTCACTTCTGTAGGATGCCTGGTTTATTGCATTGAAATAACCTTTTGATTGATTATTTCCAGGTGATAGTGAGGTCGGCTCTACTTCTGCTATCCCAAATAAGAAGGCTGCTTTGGACTCGGATGATAATCAGACTGCTGCAACTAAGAATGATGGAGGCCAACAGATTAAGAAGAGTCCACCTTCTACTCCTCCTGCCTTTAAGAAGCGACACAAAGGTTGTTCATTTTGCATTTTGGACGTTGAGAAGGCTCCCATTCCTGAGTTCCCATCCAATGAAGAAGTTGTTGGTGTAATTACAATGGAGGATGTCATCGAAGAACTTCTTCAGGTAAAGATGCCATCAATATTCCATGGCATACATATTATGGCCTGACTGGTACTGGGATCAAACTTCAGGGGTTTTGAACCCACCAGCATCTGGCTCTGGTTAAGTATTCCATCTCCTATGACATGGAATACTTCCAGACTCTACTGGAACAGTGCGGAGACTGTGTGCTTAAGCAAAATGTGAGACTGTTGCATGTTGTTGTACTTCCAAATATTAGGGACAAGTAATTGAAACTGCTTATATGATACTATCATTCCTAGGGAAGAGCTGAAGCAGCTAAAGAGGTCTTAATCTCAATCATTCTAATCTCAATCTGCTAATGTTTTCTTATGTCAGGAGGAGATCTTGGATGAAACTGATGAGTACGTCAATATACACAACAGGTAAAGATCAAGTTTCTCTCCTTTTATTTGCTTATGTTGCATCCATATGTGAAATCTGCAAAGTAATGGAATTGCTCTGTGTGACAAGTCAAAGGCTCTTCATCTTATTTTAGGTCAGTTTATAAAAGATGAATTGGAGCAGCTTTGGCATCATCCATTTTGTTTTGAGCAAATTGAAGGAACCTCCTGGTTTCTTGATTTGCTGCCCTACCCTTTAGCCTTGATTGAACCATGTGGCAATATCTCACGTGAAATCCAAAAATGACTCGTGTCTTCGCAATGCAGGATAAAGATCAATATGCATGCATCTCAGGACAAGGCTCCCCAGTCAACTTCACTGCCATCTGCCAATGACGCATCTGTCACAGGCACTGCATCCCCAACATCACTGTTGTCCATGGCTCCAACACCAACCCTTTCCGTCTCGAGTGGCACTTCGTTAACCAGCTCACCAACCACCACAAATCAAGTTTCCGAGGGAGACTCCTCAAAGAACCAATAATATTTGTAGTTGTCTTTGTTGATATATTGATATTAACATAGATCAAAGATACCAGGACAAATTTAGGGATCAATTACCTTGGTAGAAATCAATGGTCGACTTGGTGTAAGTAATTAGGCAGATATACACTGCTGCTATTTGTTCCATGTGCTTGATTGCATAACAGGATGATTGTGCTTAAGATCATAAAAGTACTGTAAAAAAAATCTTCTATTATGTGTATGAAATTCAAAAACTCTCTAGTTTTCAAGAATTCGGAGTTTTCCATGTATCTCCAAATTCTGTGAAGGGCTGCATGAATCTACGGGGCCTGACAGCTCAGGGTCAGCCTCTGGCCGACTTGGCAATGTAAGAACTCACGTGCAATCATGCTAGTTTCGGCATTTTGATCGTGTTTGTTAGTGCGGGTATTACACAAGACAACTTCAGGAGTGTTAAAAAAACCCGACTCGAGAAAATCAAATTGAGAGAACCAAAGAAATCAATTTAAAAACAAAAAAATCATTTGGTGGTTTTACAAAGTTAAAACTAATTGAACTAGTTCAACTGAATTTGACCCAACTAAAAATACAAATACAAGGGGTACAAATAGAAACTTGACTAAACCTTAAGACACTTTTCCCTTTTTATTTTTGTTTCAGCCGTGGCCCTTCTCCACCTCTCTCTCTCCAATAATTTACCTAATTATGTAATGCCTTCTCACTGGCTTGTCTTGCTGCTCTTAAATTTGATATTGAAGATTCGACCCTAAGATTTGTTGTACAATAGGCTGGTCTAGGTTCAACCACTCTCACTGTTACAGCTGAGAGACGAGCGGTTCCTACCTGGAAGGAATCCGGTGGTTGCTACGGGGTGGATGGGAAGAATAGTAAGGGGATTGGGTTACGGTGAGGATGGTGATAATGAACACAAATACAACACAGTTTTTTAGAGTCCTGAAAAACAGGTGTTCATAAGTTTTTCATTTCTTCTTGTTTTCCTGGTCTGTTACAATGCACGTTTATATAAAGCACTCAACCTTCTACAGGGTTCTAGGAACCTTGAGAATAAAAGCTTAAAACGTGCGTCTACCGACATGATATTTATTTATGGAAAATAAAACGGTGCGTTTGGCTATAATTGAAACGGTGTGTATAGATTTACAACGGCTACTATATTTTTGAATTTATAATACGGGTTTCTTCTTCATCTTCTTCACTTTCTTCTTCAGCTGGTACCAATTGGCCCTCCTTGAATCCAACCTTGTCCTCAAGGTTAAATCGTGGAAATCGCAACTTTAATTCATCCATGTCCTCCCAGGTTGCATCAGCAGGGGAGAGTCCTTCCCAATATACCATAACTTGAGTGATTGCCTGATGCTGTCGTTTTGCCATTCGTCTGTCTAAAATGGTTCTCGGTTGTAGGACAGAGGTTCGCGGCATCATAGGAGGAGCACCCTATACTGTGTGATTACTTGCATGCCTTTTAAGTTGAGATACGTGGAATACTGGGTGAATAAGAGTTGTGGGTGGCAGATTGAGTTTATAGGCCACGCTTCCTATCTTGGCTATTACCTAGTAAGGCCTGTAATACTTTGCAGCTAATTTTTGTGATAATCTGCGTGCCACTGACTGTTGCCTGTATGGTTGAAGCTTGAGGTATACATAGTCATTAATTTCGAAAATTCTATCACTCCTTTTCCTATTAGCCACCATGGTCATCCTTTTCTCAGCCTTTTGAAGATGACTCCGGACCTTTTTAATTACTTCTTCCTTAGTTGACAAAAACTCATCTACTGATTCCACGGTTGAGTCCTTAGGAAAGTAGGGAATGTGCAAGGGTGGGGGAACCCCATATAATACTTGATAAGGAGTCATCTTGGTAGCTGAGTGGTAATTAGTATTGTACCACTATTATGCTAAAGGTAGCCACTTTACCCACTGATTAGGGCATTCTCCTGTCATACATCTCATGTACTGTTCGATACATTTGCTAACGACTTTTATCTGGCCGTCAGTTTGTGGGTGATATGCTGATGAGTAGTGTAGGTTGACCCCTTGACTGTTGAACAATTCCTTCCAAAATCTGCTTAAGAACACTTGATCCCTGTTACTGGTTATGGAAGCTGGAAGCCGGAAGCCCGTGTAACTTATAGATGTTGTTCATGAATAGTTTGGCCACTCTGGAAGCAGAGTAAGGATGACTTAGGGCCAGGCAATGCACGTATTTGCTAAAGCGATCCACTATGACCATGATAACATCTTTTCCTTCAAATTTTGGAAGGCCTTCTACGAAATCCATATTGATGTCAATGAATGGGGCGGACGAGATGGGTAACGGTTATAGGAGTCCGAGGCTTGCCACATTCTCATGTTTGTTCCTCTGATAGATATTGCATTCTCTGATGTATTGCCTGATATGTTTCTGCTGCCCTTTCCAATAAAACATACCTTCTATAGTCTTGGATGTTATTGTCATACCTAAGTGCCCCCCCACAGTTGAATCATGGAACATAGAAATGAGCTTGTTTTGCAGTTTTGGATCCTTGCCCACTACCACCTTCCCTTTCCTGTTAAGGTGATCATTTTCCCAAGTGTTAGTTAGGATGTGCGCTGGTAGACCCTTGCAGAGTTTTGATAATCTCTTGAATGGCACAATCTCCCTCATAAGACTTCCTAATTTCGGCCAGTAGGTTGGTCGAAATGGTAGAAGTGGTCAGGGCGTAAACTTCATTGTTGGGAATCTGGGAGAGAGCATCTGCTAACACGTTTTATTTGCCCTGTTTGTACTCCATGTCATAGTCACACCATAGTAACTTCACCAACCAGAGATGTTGTGCAGGGGTGGTCATCTTCTGATGTAGAAGATACTTAAAGCTTATGTGATATATGCGAATGACGAAGTGGCGTCCCCATAGATAATGTTTCCATTTTGTGACCGCATGGAGGATGGCCAACATCTCCCTCTTGTAGACTGACATGACTTATTTTTTCGGACCCAAAGACTTGCTTATGAAGGCTATGAGATGCCCTTCTTGCATAAGGACTGCGCCCACTCTTGTCATGGAAGCATCGGTTTCGACTATAAATGTTCTGTTGAAGTTTGGCAGAGCTAGTACTGGAGCACTTTTCATTACTCTTTTCAATAGGTTGAATGCTGCAGTAACCTCCTCATTCCATCCTATGACATCCTTCTTAAGCAATTGAGTTAGTGGCTTACAAATGCTACCGTAGCCTTTGATAAACCTTCTATAGTAACCTGTCAACCCTAGAAACCCCCTTAGCTGCTTCAACCCTGTGGGCAATGGCCAGTCTATAATGGCCTGTATCTTGTGAGGGTTTGTTGCCACTCCTTGCTCAGAAATGATGTGGCCCAAAAACTCCACTTACTTTCTGTCGAAAAAACATTTGCTAGCTTTTGCTACCAGTTGGTGTTCTCTAGCAAGTTGAGGACAGTAGCTAGGTGTTTGTAATGATTTGTAAGAGAACGACTATACTCCAATATATCATCAAAAAATACTAAGATAAATTTCCGTAGATGTTCCCTGAAAATCTCATTCATTAAACTCTGGAAAGTGGCTGGAGCATTGGTTAGCCCAAAAGGTATAACCAAGAATTCGTAGTGACCACTGTGGGTTCTGAAAGCTGTTTTAATTTCTACCCCTCTAGCCATTCAGATATGATGGTAGCCGGATCTCAAGTTGATTTTGGAGAAGATAGTAGCTCCCACTAATTCTTCTAACAACTCCTCAATCATGGGAATAGGGTACTTATCCTTGATGGTGAGTTTGTTCAAAGCTCTATAGTCTTCACACAATCTCCACGTAGAGTCCTTTTTCTTTACAAGTATCACTGGCGAAGCAAATGGGCTGTTGTTGGTTCTTATGATTTTAGCCGTCAGCATCTCATTTACCATCTTTTCCAAAGTGTCCTTTTGAAGGCCAAAATATCTGTAGGGTCGCAAATTAACTGATTCTCTACCATCTCTTAGAGGGATCTTGTGATCATGGGTTCTAAAAGGGGGCAACCCCTTAGGCTCCTGAAATAAGTCAAGAAAGTCTGCCAAAAGACTCTGCAGCTAGGTCTCTTGACTATTTGGAGGTTGAAAGGAGTGAGTCGAAGACTCAGAGATAGACCCTTCATCCTCTTCTACCATTTGTAGATTACAAAAAAGATACCCATCCACTTGATAGGGACTCCCAACTAATGTTCCAGCTCAATGTATTATAGCTTGGTTGGATTTTCCCCCTTGAGCAACACTCTCTTCCCTTGCCAGTCGAATGGCATCCACAAGTGTTTGTAGTTGCACAAAATGCCGCCCAACAAAGATAACCATTGTATACCCAACACCATCTCACAATTAACTAGCTCAATGATGAACACGTCTGCCATAAAATTTAGCCCTTGTATCTTCCACTTGAGTCCCTTGCATAATGATTTGCAGACCATTTTTTCGCCATTAGCTGTTTGCACAGTCATTGGCTTAATGCCAGCTAATTGAAGCTGGAGTTTGAGGGCCACCTCATAGTTGAGGAAGTTGTGTATGCTTCCTGAGTCTATCAATATGCTCACAGTCGTCCTATCCAACCTACCAGTGACCTTCATGGTATTTAGCCCCACAATACCCTCCAACGCATCCAAGGATATGTGAGGTGAGAGCTCCCTCAGCTGGAATTCCTCTTCAGTCACCTCATCAGTTGTATAACCTTCATCTTCTTTCGTTATACTTAGAGAATACAACCTTTTATTTCGACACATGTGGCTGGGAACGAAGTTATCATCACACCAAAAACATAACCCCTTGTTGTTACCTATTTTTTAGGTTCTCACACAAAAAATAAAAATAAAATAAAATAAAATTAAAAATCTAAAAAATAACAGGAGATGAGAAAAGGATGCTGCAGTGCCCATAAAATGGATAGAATTTGGTTGAGGAGGTTAAAAAAGTACAATAATTGAAATTTGACAGTATATTTTTTACTGATGAGAGCCCTGTTGACAAGGAAAATTCAATTTGAGGAAGAAAAGTCCAAAATCAGATGTTTATGGACTCAAATAAATTTTATCAAGGGTTTAATTGAGTTTATGGAGGGTTTGATTGAAAGAAAAATTGATTTTAAGTCAATTTAGGCTTTTATTGGAAGAAATTAAAGTTCTAGGGTCAAATTATAATTTTGAAGAGTTGATTTGGTCAAATCAGGGGCTTAATTGCATAATTATTGAAGTTTAATGGTCAATTAGAGACTTGATTGAAAAAATCCGAAACCAAGGACCAAATCGAAAAAGGGCTTAAATAGAGGGGTTGAAATTGACCAAGTCAGGGGCTAAATTAAAAAAATTAAAAGTTTATTGATCAATTAAGGGTGAAAACGCATGAATCCAAAACCAAAGACTGTCTTGTATATGGCGCTAAAATCAAGGGATCCAATTACATTTTATCTAGGGGCTTGATTACAAAATTACAAAAAACTCAATGACCAAATAAAAAATATTCATTTGAATTTTGAAACGGCGCCGTTTCCTTGAACACTATTCATTGTCTCCTTCAGAAGTCGTTTCAGCAGTAAAAGCCTAGATACGTTTTCTGCAGCAAAGGCGCTAAATTGCTTCAGTTATAGGGCACATTTTATGGCTATTATCCCTCTGCATGCAGATTACGAGCCGACCGTTACCATCGCAGGGCATTCTTTGGCCTATAAAAGCTAGAGAAAGACAAGGAACAGAGGGGAGAAAAACAGAGAGGGGGGGAAGAGGAAAAGGAAACACGGAGAGGAAAAAAAGGCAGAAAGAAAAAGAAGAAAGCAAAACAAGGGAGGGGGGGAGAAAAGAGAGAGAGAGAAAGTGGAACAGAAGGAGAGAAAAAGAAACAGAGAGGGAAGGATACAAAGCAATACAAAGTGAAGAACATAAAATACACGGACGTGGAGGAGAAAAAAAACCAGAAAAGGTGACGGACAGGAAAGTAGAGAGAAAAAGGAGAAAAGCAGAGGGAAAAACCAAGAAAAAAGCAGAGTGAACGAAGAACAGAAGCACAAACAGAAGGCAGGAGGAAGAAGAAGAAAAGACAGAGAAACTAAAGCAGCGTCCCCCGCGTACCACTGCCCGTCTTCCTCTTCGCCGCCACTAGCAGCACCTTCACGAAGCCACTACAGAGAGGCAAGAACATTGTTGTCAGGGGAAACAAAAAACAGAGGGAACAGACAGCACGACGAAGTAGAGGAGAGAAGAAAGAGAAGCAACGTCTGCCACAATAACCGGTTGCCGCGACAACAACGCCACCGTGAGCCACCAACACCGTGAACAACAACGCCTCCATTCCAGGTAATTCTCTTCCCCTCATTTTTGTTTCCCATTTCATTTTCCTTACCTGCAGAAACATGCACAGTGCACGTTCTGCATGCAAGAAGCTTGGTTACTATGCACGGAAAAATAATTACCTTGTTACTGTGCATGAGCATAGTAACAGGGTAATTGTATTTGGCTTGTATTTGGTTGGTTACTACTGTGCACGAGCACAGTAACCAGTCCGGGTTGGACCATCAGCCCAACCCATGTGGCTGGACTGAGTCCAACCCGATATAAGATGGTTTGCGTTTTATTGGGCTGATCACGGCCCAAGTTCTTTTTGGGCCGGGTTCAACCCGTTTAAAAAAAAAAGGAAATTTTCTTCAAAAATTATTTAAAAAATCTGTGATTTTCTTGCGTATTTTTCTATTGAATTTTGCTTAGTATTGGTTTGTATTTTTATACTGTAAAGATTGAAATCCAGCATTAAAATTCCTAGTGTTAGCCAAAACATTGAAAAAATTAAAAAAAAATGTTTTTGTTTTCATGCATACGGCCAAGTATCTCAAGAAAAATCATATCATATTTTCATACAACCAAAACTCAAAAAAATATGTGTTAACATGCATTTTGACTTTAATAACCAGTTTATTAAAGCCACGAGAAATAGGCCAAAATTTCAAAAAACTTCAAAAAATCATTTTGTTTTCTTTTGATAGTAAGGAATACGCACTTATACGTAAGGCGTAGTCTCGATATTAAAAAGATTGTTTTTTTAACTTTAGAATGGTTAGGTTTTTACCCGATAAAATAAGGACCTCCTTATCGAGGAAGACTTTTCTTAAACCATAAATGGACCAACAACTAGAAAACACGACAAAACCTTAGATTTTATCATACAATAAAACAATGCAGCTTACCTTAGGTAGGGCGTATTTGGGGTGCTAATACCTTTCCTTTACGCAACCAGTCCCCGTACCCGATCTCTAAGACCAGTTAGGGTTCCTAGTGATCAAAATACTAGTGGTGACTCTCATTCCATTTTTCCACTAATAAAAGACAAGAATTCCTTGTCTCCCTATATTTGCCAAATTAGATAGAAGTTAATATAATTGAGAGTGAATATTTTCATCGCGACGCCGCACATGTGCGACAGAATGACGACTCTACTAGGACCTTGTGGACTAAGCTTTGTTTTTGTCTGATAATTGTGTTTTGTTTGGTTTGCGTGTTTTATGTTAATAAGCTTATTTTATTTATTTATTTTTACACGCTTTAATTTCTGTACATATATGATCATGCATTGTATAGAACTGCCTCATGCATCACATACTTTAATTTTTGAGAAGCACATACTATCTTATTAAGTTAAGAGGGGGATTAGCGATCTGCCCTATGACTATTGGTTAAGGTTCAGATGCGTGAAACACCCAACTTATATCTAAGTACTTGCTTGGTAATGGTGGGCATACGTGCCTTAACCATTTCTCGCAACGCCCCTATACTGTCTTTACGAAGATCGTTATTAGGCAGATATGAGACCCTTTTTGAGACCAAATAGTCAACCTACCCTTTGTCTCACTTAATGAATAGAAACTTGTCCTTAGGTTATGCGTGTTACCTTTTGTTTTGCATCAAAGTAAACCTTTCGTGAAGCATCTTAAACTCAAGACTTATGGTTGACACAATGGCCGTTACTCAGGAAATTTCCGCTATAGAGCAAGAATCAAAATCATCATGCAAGGGTTACGACCATGTGTCAACCCTGGAAGGGCAAGCTCATCATATAGAAACATACTCATACATTTATCATACATATTGACAGGTTGAAACGTAGGTCCCCTACCCAAGATTTGCTACACTTGAAAGATGGAAAATGAAGAAAGAGCTCAATTGGAGGTCCATTATCAAAATGAAATTGAGAGCATTAAAGGTGAAGTAGCTAGACTTACATATATGCTTGAACAAGTGTTGAGCTCCAAGAATGGAAAAGGGATTTTTGCACAACCTCCTGTGAAAACACCATCAATCCACGTCCCTCACACATCTCAGAACTTGGAGGCAGACTCAATAACTGGGAATCATTTTGTCCCTTTCACCGTTGTCTATCCAAGTCAAGCTCAGATCACTGTGAATCCAACAATGAAAGGACCTTCTGACAATAGGTTTACCAATCCCACGGGCCATGATAAATGGGTTGCCTTAGAAGAAAGATTGAGAGTAGTTGAAGGAAATAACCTGATTCACCCAGTGATAACAGCTGAAGTTTGTTTAGTTCCAAATATTATGGTGCCGAATGAGTTTAGAGTGCCGGATTTCGTCAAGTATACCGGACTAGAATGTCCATACACCCATCTCCGGTCATACTACAACAAGATGGCTGAAATGATCCATAACGATAAGATGCTGATATACTTTTTCCAAGATAGTCTCACTGGATCTGCTTTAAATGTCCATACACCCATCTCCGGTCATACTACAACAAGATGGTTGAAATGATCCATAACGATAAGATGCTGATATACTTTTTCCAAGATAGTCTCACTGGATCTGCTTTAAGCTGGTACATGAGACTAGACAATATCAAGATCAAGACATGGAAATACTTGGTAGATGCCTTCTTGAAGCAGTATAAATTTAATCTGGAAACTGCTCTTGATAGAACCATCTTAATGGCCATGGAAAAGGAAAACCAAGAGTCTGTGAGGGCATATGCGCAAAGATGGCGAGATAAGACAACATATGTTCAACCTCCATTGATGGATACAGAAATGGTGATGTTGTTTGCCAACACCTTTCAATCCCCTTATTATGAGCATTTAATAGGATGCTCAGCTCAACATTTCCATGAAGTTGTGAGGATTGCTGAAATAATTGAACAAGCTATGAAAAGGGGAAAGATTGAAGGTTCTACCATGGATTCCAGAACAATGATGACAAATGACTCTGAAGGTGGGAAACCTTAGTTATGTGGTCTAGTCAGGTCTCGTTGTAGCATCAATTGCTCAAATGTCTTTGTCAAAGGTTGACATTCCTCTACCACTCGAGTTTGTCTACCAGTATCTGTTAGGCTCGAGACTTATTGCCTCGACTCCGTCAAATCCCATGCAACCACCATTTCCTATATGATATAATCCAGACAAGAGATGTGAATATCATGGTGGAGTTCTAGGCCATTCATTTGAACAGTTGCAAGAATTTCAAGAATCGAGTCCGAAGGATAGTGAGCAAGAGGCGAGTTGTGTTTCTGATTGGCCATATTGTCACCAGAACAACCTCAGAATGACAAGTGATCGAAATACTTTTCAAAACACAGATATTGCCTGAAAAACTTATCCAAAAAGGGTGTTAAATTATCAATTATTTTGTTATGGAATTTTGCTATTTTGCATTTTGTTTTGGGATCACATCTCATCCTTAAACGAAACATGTCTTTTCTTTGTCTCTTTGTTGTTCTGAAGTCAGGGGATGTTTAACATTTTATTTTTGACAAAATATTTTGATCAAACTCCAATATGCAATTAAGGCTAATCAATCTTGAAAGATTAAAACTGTTTTGATTGCGAAAATGACTTGATGTTTGTTAAAATAACATGATAAACAATATGGGGTGACCAAACAAATTGACATCGATTCAAAGCAAACTCATTCTGAAGAAATTCAAGAGATTCCTATGAAGAGGTTTTCAGAAGTGATGAAAACTTTTTGTTTTGCTTTTGATGAAAATATGAAATGACGTTTGGTTGGTCAAAAAATAGTTTAAAATTTAACTTGAGGGTTTCAAAGAACTAGTGTTCAAAGCATTCATTAGATTGCTTGCCTTTGATTAGAAAATGGCTTGATTAGGCATGTAACATAGGTTTTGGCTATTGGTTATGAGGAATGAGATATTTGCAAGCTCAAAAGTTATTTAAGAGATTTCAAGACTAAGGATCACTTGTGCTTGTTTCTTGACCTTTTGTCATTTGAATTTATTTCCGAAATGATCTATCATGCCCCCCAGTGTTGGGCTTGGGCTCTTTCTCTTTGTTTTCTTCATTCTTCACTTGGTTGAGCAACATCATATCAATTATTTTTGTGAGAAGCTCAATTCTTTTGGACCCTTTGGTTTTTCCTTCATGCCCCCAGCTTTGTTTGGACACTTTTGATGATTGAGAATTTTCTTTTATACCCCCCAATGTTGCTTAGGCACTTTCAATCCTTATGGTTTTTTTTTTGTCTCTCGCACTTGCCCCCAGTGTGGGGTGAGATCCTAGCAAAGGTCATTTCCAAAAAAACTTTACTAGGCTCAAAAGGGACTGCAAAGGATATATTTTTAGCTTCGTGAAAGGATTATCAAAGATGGCCTTTCTTCATCTCAAATGCATGCATTTAGGATCAGTAAGCCTTGCTTTCATGCGAGTATACAAAGTGATTTCTCATTATTCATTCAAATAAAACTCAGCTTTTGAGTCACTTCATGGTTTTTTTTTGTGTTGTTTTTTTTTCTTTTTTTTTCCAGATTTTCTAGGTGTATGGTTACCTTTCTAAGGAATCACTTGAATTTCCAGTACTTGTTTGTTTGGACAAACACTAATATGATTTCTGTCTCATACCAAAAACTTTGAATTCCCCAAAAAATCTTTGTGAACATGTGAGATCATGTATAGTTTTGGAAGAAAAGGGAAAACACTAGTGGTTTCGTGAGTAAAAATTATACTCAGTGTGTTATTTGCATGAAACAACAAGAAAAATGAAGGCATGTCCTGAACACAGGAAAACACATGATCTTATTAACAAGAAAGACTCATTTAACAGAGAAAGTCTTGTGGCATTATGAGCCAAATTACCAACAAGACTGAAACAGGTTGAAACAAAAATGATCAAACAAAAGACAATAATAGGGCAGGCTTCATCCTTCCATTTTCATAAATCTCCTCTTAGGCTAGCCTTCCCACAACAGCTCTTATAGAGGTCTCATTGATGGTGGGGACAAAAACTGTGGTCAAAATTCGAGTCCTTCAAAATTTATGTTGTCTTTTTCGCACCCTACCTTGACCATCGATGCTTTCTGAGCATTCTGCCTCTAATGCTTTACTGATCCACCATTTCAAACATGATTAGGTAGAAGGTTCGTGTTCACATTAGGAGCGTCTTCTAATGCTATCCACCCTGCCTTGATTAATTACAAAAGCTATCTCTTGAAGGCGTTGCAAGTATGAATGCTATGTCCAGCAACACCAACATGGTATTCGCAAGTGAGCTCTGGCTTGTACCAGCTAGGTTAAGGTGGCTACATAGGCGTCAGAGATTTGGGAGCTACCTGCCCGATGCTTAATAGCTTCTGGTACATCTCATTCAAGGATGACGGTAATGGAGGTAGTTGTTCTTGGACCTTTTGGTAATTTCCAATTTGGCTTTTGGCTTGAAAGTTTTGGGGCTCAAGTTGTTTGATGTCGGCAACTTGGGATGGAGTATGGTAGTTTTGGGATGAGTTTTTCCTACCCCTGTAGTCATCTCCAACATGGTTGACCTCTTTCATTCTGAAGCCTCTTTTCTCGATGGGTGCAAAAATTCTACCACTCTTGACGCCTTGCTCTATACGTTCACACACTAGCACAACATCAGTGAATTGCTGAGTTGAACTACCCATCACATGCTCGTAATATGACGCTTTAAGTGTGTCGGCAAATAAAGTGACCATCTCTTTGTCCGAAAGTGGAGGATGGACTTGAGCAGCTGATTCTCGCCATCTTTGAGCATATTCCCATATGCTTTCTTTGTCCTCTTTCTCTAGATTGGACAAGCTGATTTTGTTGGGAGCAATGTCTATGTTGTACTTGTACTGCTTGATAAAAGCATCCAGCAAATATTTCCATCTCCGGATCTTTGTGTTATCCAATCTCATGTACCAGCTCAATGTTGCCCCATTTAAGCTATCTTGAAAAAAGTGCATCATTAGTTTTTCATCATGTACTACTTTTGCCATTTTATTGTAATAGGACTTGAGATGAGTCATGGAGCATTGTGTTCCACTATATTTGATGAACTCAGGAACACGAAACTTTTTCGGGACAACCACATTTGGGACCAGACACATCTCTGCTGCCCATACTGGATCATATAAGTCTACCCTCTCAATTACTTTGATTTTGGCTTCTAGCGCCTCCATCTTATCTTGATCAATGCTATCAGATGACTTGGCCTTGTGGGACTTGTTAGCAAATGCATCCATGACTGCAGGGGCTGGTGCAGGGGTCGTTGACTGCACAAATGTTGGATTATGTTGAGGCTCTTGACCATGTTCACTCATTCTTTCTTCGGCCTGAGCTATTGTTGGAATCTGATTAAAGATGACCGGTCGGTTAGAAGGACCTTCACCAGAGGTATTTCTCAGTGTTTGCTCGAGTAAGCTAGTGAGGCGAGCCACACTTGTCTTTAGAGATTCCAACTCTTCTTGAAAATGGGCGTCACGGTGAGCACGCTCTTCATCTTCCATGTTTCTCGCTCGAAGTTGGGTGTTGTAGACTCTTTGGGGACCTATATTTCAACCTAATGCATGTATGTATGTTATTTACAATGAATGGATGTATGTGTATGATGCAAATGTATGTACATGCGTATTAGAGAGTTCATACTCTAAGGATAGGTTTGGGCCATTACATGATGGGTGGCTTTCTACCTGGTCTTAAAATGGTATCTTGTTGTCCTAGTGATCACCCTCATGAAGGCAATATGGGGGCTCAGTAGGTAATGGGATGGCATGTGCACCAATCATTACCAGTCTAAGCACTCAGCGAAGAGTTGGGGTTTACACAAACTTAAACCTTAACTAAAAGTCGTAAGGTAAGCTGGTAGTCCCCCAGTTAACCTAAAGTTTTTTCAGTATAATTCCCCTCAAATGTGAATGATGCATGAAATAATTTTATACAATGCATGAACAAATATGTACAAAATTAAAGTGTATGAGCAAATGAGAACTGCATATTAACAATGAAAAAACAAACCCAGCAATAACACAAAAATAAGACAAAACAAATGCTTAGTCCATAGGGTCCCTAGTGGATTCACCATTCTGTCGCACGTGTGCGACGTTGCGGCGATCGTCCACCCTCTCATAGGTATATGGTATTTATCTGGCAAATGTGGAGAGACAAGGAATTCTTGTCTCTTATTAGTGAAAAAAGGAATGAGATTCACCACCTAGTATTTTGGTCACTAGGAACCCTAACTGGTCTTAGAGATCAGGTACAAAGACTGGTTGCGTAAAGGGAAGGTATTAGCACCCTAAATATGCCCTACCTAAGGTAAGTTGCATTGTTTTATTGTCTAATATGTGCTAAGGTTTCATTGTGTTTCTAATTGTTGGTATGTCTATGGTTTAAGAAAAGTTCTCCTTGGTAAGAAGATCCTTATTTTATCGGGTAAAATCTAGTCGTTCTAACGTCAACAAAAGAACCACCTTTTAATATCGAGAATATATTTTACGTATAAATTCGTAATTCCCGATACTAAAACAAAACAAAATATTTTTTTGGATTTTTTGAAATATTGGCCAAGTTCTCGTGACTTTAATAAACTGGTTATTAAAGTCAAAATGCATGCTAAAACATTTTTGTTTTTTTTTTTTGAATTTTTGTTGTATTAAAATATGATATGATTTTTTATTTGAGAGACTTTGTCGTATGCATGAAACAAAAACATTTTTTTTAACGAAAACCGGGTA
>Ga0307515_10008724_pt1 | contig 19698 bp, 13 predicted proteins | sample 17_EM_MG_FD_194513 | JGI IMG/M metagenome (GOLD analysis project Ga0307515, IMG submission 194513) | Populus trichocarpa ectomycorrhiza microbial communities from riparian zone in the Pacific Northwest, United States - 17_EM | ecosystem: Host-associated > Plants > Roots > Unclassified | place... | reverse complement strand
ACCTCGAGACGCTGCAGAAGCTCAGCGACGAGATCTTCCTGCTGCCCGGCGTGGACCGGCCGTTCATGAAGTCGCTGTGGACCAGCAACACGCGCTGGGTTGCGGTGACCGAAGACGGCCTGGACGGCAACACCGTGATGGGCGACAGCTACGACGGCTCGCCCGCGGCGTTGGCCGAGGTGCGCACGAACGTCGAACGCTCGGGCGAGATCGGCCAGCTCGTCGCGGGCGACTTCAAGTCCAGCATCATCTTCGTGCCGCTGCTCGACAAGAACCCCAAGACCGGCGAGGCGCTGGATTACGGCGAGCTCTCGCGCCAGGTCGAAGCCCTGCGAGCCAAGTACCAAAACGACCACATCCGCATCCACGTCACCGGCTTCGCCAAGGTGGTCGGCGACCTGATCGAAGGCCTGCAGCAGGTGCTGATGTTCTTCGGCCTCGCACTCGCGATCTGCGCCGCCGTTCTGTTCGGCTACACGCGCTGCTCGCGCAGCACCGCACTGGTGGTGGCGTGCTCGGTGATCGCGGTGGTGTGGCAGTTCGGGCTGCTCGCGCTGCTGCACTACGAGCTCGACCCGTACTCGGTGCTGGTGCCGTTTCTCGTGTTCGCGATCGGCATGAGCCATGGCGCGCAGAAGATGAACGGCATCATGCAGGACATCGGCCGCGGCACGCACCGCGTGGTGGCCGCGCGCTACACCTTCCGGCGCCTGTTCGTCGCAGGCCTCACCGCGCTGCTGTGCGATGCGGTCGGCTTTGCGGTGTTGGCGCTGATCAAGATCCAGGTGATTCAAGATCTGGCCGCCGTCGCCAGCATCGGCGTCGCGGTGCTGATCTTCACGAACCTGGTGCTGCTGCCGATTCTGCTGTCGTACGTGGGCGTCAGCCCGGTCGCGGCACAGCGCAGCCTGCGGCTGGAATCGGCCGACAACGGCGCGGCGCAGCGACCCTGGCTGTGGACGCAGCTTGACCGCTTCACGCAACGCGGCCCAGCGATCACGGCGATCGCGGTGAGCGTTGTGCTGGCAGTGCTCGGCTATGCGATCAGCCTGCAGCTCAACATCGGCGACCTCGACCCCGGTGCACCCGAGCTGCGCGCCGACTCGCGCTACAACCGTGACAACGACTTCATGGCGAGCCACTACGCAGCCAGCAGCGACATCCTGGTCGTGATGGTCGCCACGCCCGAAGACCAGTGCACGCGCTACGGCACGCTGGCCAAGGTCGACCAGCTGGCGTGGCGCCTGGAGCAGCTGCCTGGGGTCGAGTCGACGAACTCGATGGCGGCGCTCTCGAAGCTGGCGATGGTCGGCTACAACGAAGGCAACCTGAAGTGGTTCGAGCTGATCCCGAACGCCAGCGCGCTGGGCGGCGTGCAGACGCGCGCACCACGAGAGCTGTTCAACCAGGGCTGCTCGTTCCTGTCGCTGTACGTCTACCTGAAGGACCACAAGGCCGAGACGCTGACGCGCGTGATCGAGACGGCCGAAGCCTTCATCAAGGTCAACAGCAATCCGGACGAGCGCTTCATGCTCGCCGCGGGCTCGGCCGGAATCGACGCGGCGACCAACATCGTCGTCAAGCAAGCGATGCGCGAGATGCTGCTGTGGGTCTACGGTGCGGTCGTACTGCTGTGCTGGGTCACCTTCCGCTCGTGGCGCGCGGTGGTCTGCGCGGTGCTGCCGCTGGTGCTGACGTCGATCCTGTGCGAGGCGTTGATGGTCGGCCTGAACATGGGCGTCAAGGTCGCGACGCTGCCGGTGATTGCGCTCGGCGTCGGCATCGGCGTCGACTACGCGCTCTACGTGCTGAGCGTGATGCTGGCGCGGCTGCGTGCCGGTGACAGCCTCTCGGCCGCCTACCACCACGCGCTGCAGTTCACCGGCCGTGTCGTGATGCTGACCGGCATCACGCTCGCACTGGCCGTCGGCACCTGGGCCTTCTCTCCCATCAAGTTCCAGGCCGACATGGGCATCCTGCTCGCCTTCATGTTCGTCTGGAACATGGTCGGCGCGCTGGTGCTGCTGCCGGCGCTCGCGCATTTCCTGCTGCGGCCTGCCGCGGTACAGACGGTGGCGAGCGTCCCGCGCGGGGTCACGGCATGAAACAGATGAAGCGCATTGAACAAGAAGAGGGAGAAGAGGTTTGACCGATTCATTCATTTCGGCAGATGGCGTCAAGGTGCGCTACCGCGATTCGGGCGGCACAGGGCCGGCGGTGCTGATGCTGCACGGCATCGGCGGCTCGCTGGAGCTCTGGTCGGCGCAGTTCGTCGCTGCCAACCAGGGCATACGGCTGATCGCGCTAGACCTTCCGGGGCACGGTCTGTCCGGCTTCGGCCAGCAGCCGTTCGAGCCCAAGACCTTTGCCGCCTTCGTGTGGAAGCTTGCCGGCGCGCTCGGTCTGCACAAGGTTCATCTGGCCGGCAATTCCTTGGGTGGCGCCATCTGCGTGCAAATGCAGGCCCAGCAGCCGGCACGGGTGCAGAGCGTGCTGCTCGCCGCCGCGGCCAGCCTCGGGCGCGACTGCCCCATGCCCTTCAGGCTGATGACGCTGCCCGTGCTCGGCACGTTGATGACGCGGGCCGGCCCCTTGGCGATCACACAGCAGATCCAAGCCCTCTTCGGCCCATCGTTCGTCGTCACCGACGCGCTGCGCAAGACGGTAGAGCGCAACGTGATGCGACCCGGGGCCCAGGCCGCCTTCCTCGCCACCCTGCGGCTAATGACCGACCTGGGCGGGCAGCGCGCGGCGCTGGTGGCCGATTCGCATGCGGCACTCGCATCGGCCTCTGCGCCTGTGCTCATGTTGCACGGACGGCAAGACCGCGTGATTCCGTTCGCGCATTCGGAGCACGCGCACAAGCTGGCCCCGGTGGGCCGGCTCCAGCTCGTCGATGACTGCGGCCACACGCCTCAGCTGGAGCAGCCCGCTGTCTTCAACGCCGCGCTGCGGGCGCTGGTCGCCTCGGTTTGAACATCGCTCACTACAAGGAGACCGTCCATGCTTGACCGGCAACTCGCCGCCATGATGAAACAGGCCCAGGCCGCCGGCATGCCGGACCTGGCCGACCTGCCGCCCGGCCCGTGCCGCGGGCTGTACCGCGAGATCCTCGCCGCGGCCGACATGCCGCCGGCCGATGTGGCCGTCGACAACCGTCGCATCGCCACACCCGGCAGCAACGCGACGATCGGCTTGCGCATCTACACGCCACGCAGCGACGCGGGTGCCGGCCTGCGCGCGGTGATCGTCTACTACCACGGCGGCGGCTACGTGCTCGGCGACCTGGACGGCTACGACCGTGTCACGCGCCAGCTCTGTTTCGACAGCGATGCGGTCGTCGTGTCGGTGGACTACCGGCTCGCACCCGAGCACCCGTTTCCAGCCGCTGTCGACGACGCGTGGACCGCACTGCAATGGGTGGCCGAGCATGCGCGCGAGCTGGGCGCCGACCCGGCGCGGCTCGGCGTGGCGGGCGACAGTGCCGGGGCCGTGCTCGCCACGGTGATGACCTTGATGGCACGCGAACAGGCGGGCCCGCACATCGGCTTCCAGGCCCTGGTGTACCCGGCGGCGGCAGGCGGGCACGACGGCGATTACCCGTCACGCGACGCCCACGCCGCAGGCCCGACGCTGACGCGGCGCACCGTGGACTACTTCGGCCGGCACTACTTCGGCGAAACAGGCAAGGCCGCCGACTACCGCGGCGCCCCCTTGCTCGCCACCAACCTGGCCGACTTGCCGCCGAGCCTGCTGATGCTGGCGCAACACGACCCGCTGCGCGACGAGGCCATGGCCTACGGCGAAGCACTGCTCGCCGCCGGCAATGCCGTGACCGTGGTGGAGTACCACGGCCTGGCCCACGGCTTCATCAGCATGGCCGGCGGCATCGGCGCTGCCCGGCTGGCGCAGCAGCAGTTCGCGCAGGCGCTGCGCACCGGGCTCGCGGCGCGCTGAGCTTCCCCATCCACGACCTCAAGGACAACGCATGAGATCCACGCTTCGCGCCTCGCTCGCTTTCGCGCTGCTGGCGCTCGCGGGCGCCGCCCACGCCGACATCACCGTCGGCGTGAGCCTCTCGCTCACCGGCCCGCTCTCGTCGCTGGGGCTTCCGGTCAAGGCCTCGCTGCCGCTGTGGCCAGATCGCATCGGTGGCGAGAAGCTCAGGCTGATCGTGCTCGACGATGCCTCCGACCCCACCGGCGCGGTAAAGAACGCACGCCGCTTCGTCGCCGAGGACAAGGTCGACGTGATTCTCGGTTCGTCGGGCGTGCCGGCGGTGTTCGCGATGGCACCGGTGGCAGCCGAGACGAAGACCGTGCAGCTCGCGTTTGCGCCGGCGCCGCGGCCCGGTGGCGCGGACGACTGGACCTTCACGCTGCCGCAGCCGGTCTCGTTGATGTCCGACGTGGTGGCGCAGCGCATGGTCGCCAACAAGGTGAAGAAGGTGGCGTTTCTCGGCTGGAGCGAAGGCTACGGCGAGATGTGGCTCAAGGCTTTCGGTGTGTCGGCGAAGAAGGCCGGGCTCGAGATCGTCGCCACCGAGCGCTTTGCGCCACCCGACACCGCCATCACTGCCCAGGCCCTGAAGGTGATCGCGGCCAAGCCCGATGCCGTGCTCATCGTCGCTGCGGGATCGGCTGCGGCCATGCCGCAGATCAACCTGCGCGAACGCGGCTGGAGCGGCCCGATCTACCAGACGCACGGTGCCGCGTCGCCCGACCTGATCCGCGTCGGCGGCAAGCGCATGGACGGTGCCATCCTGCCGGCCGGCCCTGTGCTGGTGGCAGAGCAGCTGCCGGACACGAGCCCAATCAAGGCTGTGGCACTCGACTACGTAACGGCCTTCGAGAAAGCCAACGGCCCGAACTCGCGGACCCAGTTCGGCGCTCACGGCCACGATGCCCTGAAGGTCTTGCAGCGCATCGTGCCGGTGGCCTTGAAGAAGGCCAAGCCCGGTACGCCCGAGTTCCGCCAGGCGCTGCGCGATGCACTCGAGACCGAGAAGGAGATCGTTCTGTCGCATGGCATCGTCAATTTCACGCGCCGGGACCACATCGGCTTCGATGCGCGCGGCGTCGTCATGCTGAAGATCGAGGCGGGGCGCTTCCAGATGCTGACCCCGCAGCCTTGATGTCGGCAGCGAGGTGGCTGAAAGGGTAGGCCGGCACCTACGAAACAAGTTTCTGCCGTCTGACGGCCGTGCGCGCCAGTGGCTGATCTCAAGCTTTGCCGTTTCTGGTCAAGGTACGAGTTCGGAACACCCGCCAACCACAGGAGACAGAGATGAAATTCCGTTCAACCGCCACCTTGTTTGCAGTGCCGGCGTTGCTGGCCGGGCTGGTCGCCTTGCCGGCTGTTCATGCCCAGTCGATGTCGGCCTCGGCTGCCGCATCGAGCGCCAAGAGCAACAACTCGAACAAGGCAGACAAGCCATCCGTGGATGCCGCTGCCTCACAGTCGAGCGTGGCCACCAAGAAGCCGGCCAAGGCGGGAGCCCAGTCTGGCCCCAAGCCGGCCTCTGCGCCCAAGCCCTGACCGCAGCGAGTTCAGGCCGTGGGCCGCAAGGGTCCACGGTCTTCTCTATCGAATCTGCGGCGAGCCACGCTCTCTGAGTTGCCACACCGCTTGCACGATGGCGGGAGGGTCCAGTGGCTTCGACAGGTGAATGGTGTACCCGCTGGACAAGGCCCGCTCGCGGTCTTCAGCCCGCGCGAAGGCCGTGAGTGCGATGGCGGGCGTTGAGCCGCCCCGAGCCGGCGTGAGTTGACGAACGCATCGCAGCAACGCGAATCCGTCCATGCCGGGCATGCCGATGTCGGACACGATGACGTCGAACCGCCGCAGCTTCACCTGCTCCAGCGCCTGGTATGCGTTCTCGGCCGACGAGACCTGCGCACCGGCTTCTTCGAGCACGCGTCTCAGCAGTTCGCGCGAACTCAGGTCATCATCCACCACCAGCACCGACGTTCCTGTGAGCCGCGAAGATGAATCGGCGAACCCCGGCATGCCTTCGCGCACCTCGGTGGCAAACCCCGTCAAATCGGGTGCCTCAGCGGAGGCGAGCGGAAGCGCAATGGAGAAGCTCGCCCCTTGGCCTTCACCTGCGCTGTCGGCCGTCACTTGGCCGCCATGCAGATCGACGACGCTTCGAACAATGGCGAGTCCCAGGCCCAGCCCGCCGAAATGACGCGTAGTGGAGCTGTCGGCCTGACGAAAGCGGTCGAACACATGCGGCAAGAATTCGGGCTTGATGCCCACGCCGTCGTCCGAGACGCGGATGAGCGCGCGTGAATCCTCTTCATGCAGCTTCACCTGCACGGTTCCACCCTTGGCCGAGAACTTCACGCCGTTGCACAACAGGTTCCAGACGGCTTGCTGCAGCCGACTCGCGTCGCCCAGAGCGGCGGCGGTGTCCTGCAGGTCCACGGCAAGCGTGACGCCCGCTGCCTCTGCCCTGGGTCGCACCACGTCGATGGCCGCTTCGACGATCGCACGGGGCGACACGAGCTTCATTTCCATGGACAGCTTGCCCGAGGTGATGCGGCTCATGTCCAGCAGGTCGTCGACAAGCTGCACCTGCATCTGCGCACTGCGGTGGATGACCTCGAGGCCTTTCAACACATCGGGATGCGCACCAACGAGCTTTCGCCTCAGGATGTGTACCCACCCCGTGATGGCGCTCAACGGGGTTCGCAGCTCATGCGAAAGCGTCGACAGGAACTCGTCCTTGATCACACTCGAGCGCTCGGCTTCGTGGCGGGCGGCTCGCTCGCTCTCCAGCAGCAGGGCGCGTTCATGGGCGGCCTGCTGGGCCTGCGTATAGAGCCGGGCGTTGTCGACCGCGATGGCGGCCTGGCTGGCGATCCCCATCGCCAGGCGTTCGCTCCGTTCGCTGAAGACACCGACCTCGGAATGGCCAAAAAACAGGCCGCCGATCACTTCGCCCGTGCGCCCGACGACCGGCACCGCCAGGTAGCTGCGAACGGGCAGGTGCTTCGCAGGCATGCCGTGGTGCGGCGGCCATTGCCCATATCGCTCGTCGCCCAGCACGTCGTCCAGGCGAATCGGCGGGCCGCCGCGAAAGGTGGGCCCGAACAGCGCGGTCGGGCGAGGGTGGCCGAGCGTCTCGAACAGGTGGCGGGGCGCGCCCGACAGGGTGTAGAGCATGTACGCCTCACCGCTGTCGGACACACCGTTGTAGAAGAAGGCGCCGAACTTGGCGCCCGTGAGCTCGGTCGCCGCATCGGTGACCCGCTGGAGAACGACGTCCAGGTTCAGTTCAGCTGCGAGCGACGTTCCCGTGCGGTTCAAGACTTCCAGCGATCTCGCCTCTTCTTGAAGTGCCGCCTGTGCACGGAGGCGGTCCAGTGCGTCCCAGCACCGGTCGACCACCGTTCTGACGAGTTCGATCTCATCGTCCTTCCAGCGGCGCGGCATCGACTGGTGCACCGCCATCGCGGCCACGAAGCGACCCGCCTTGTGCAGCGGCACGCAGATGACAGACTGGATCTGCGTGATGCGGTATGCGGCCAGGTCGGTCCCGGCGGTGACCGGGCTCGTGTCCACGTCGTGGTTGACGTAGGCCTCGTCTTCCAGCATCAGCCGCTGCACCTCGGCGCCGAAGTCGGTGAACTTGTAGCGGCCGACGATGCTGTTGACGCCGTGGTTGTAGTCGCCGATGAGGTCGAAGGTGTCTTCATCGGCCAGCACGTGCGCATAGGCGCAGCGGTTCACGCCGAGGTGCTGCCCGAGCAGGGTGGCAGCAATGTTCATCACCTGGGACGGTTCGGACACGCTCCGCGTTGCCTGGGACAACTCGTCGAGGAAGCGCAGCCGGCGCTCGGCCAGCACGCGCTTGGTCGTCTCGGCGAAGGTGACGAGCACGCCCATCGCGCCACCTTGCTCGTTGCGAACGGCGCTGTACGAGAAATTGAAGTAGCAATCTTCGGAGTAGCCGAAGCGGTCGATGGTGAGCCTGAAGTCGTCGAATCCGACGGGCTGTCCGGCCAGCACGTCTTGCCACATCGGGCCGATCTTGGGCCAGATCTCGGCCCAGGTATCGCGAGCTGACCACCCCAGCGCGCCGGGGTGCTTGTTGCCGAGGATGGGGCAGTAGGCGTCGTTGTAGATCTGCGTGAATTCATCGCCCCACGCGAGGTACATCGGGAGCTGGCACTCGATGAGCATCGAGACGGCCGTCGTCAGGCTTTGCGGCCAGGACTCCATCGGCCCGAGCGGTGACGACTCCCAGGGGTAGGCCCGCACCCGAGCCGCCATGTCGCCCGGAAACGCCCCGAGTTGATGCCGCAGAGAGCGAGGCGTTTTCATGTCGTCCGGGAGTCAGGGGCTGCGACAGTGTCTTGCAGTCTTGCCACGAAGGAGCCTCGTTTGTGAGTCGCGCCAATATAGCGAAGGACCCATCCCACGAACAGAATTCCCCGACAAGACCTTGAATCGCATCGAACGCCTCCAGGTGCAACCCGGCCGGAGCGGGGGAGGCCGAACCGAATCAGTTCGGTTGGGTAGAGAGACTGCTTCGAAGCCTCATGCTGTTCAACTGCTCGCCCAAGCGCGCCGGCGAAGGCGGCCACCTGCCGTACGCCAGAAGCGATTCACCAGCTTGCGCAGTTCGCTGATCCACAGCACGGCACTGGCCATCGTCACGCAGGCCAGCCATTGGCTGGCGTCCAGCGGCAGCGTGCCAAAGGCGGCGTTGAGGAAGGCAAGGTGGACGACGGCCACCTGCAGCGCGACGGACAGAGCGATGGCGCTCCACAGCCATGGGTTGGCAAAGACGCGATGGAACGCGCTCGCAGTCTCCGAGCGGGCATTGAAGCAGTTGAAGAGCTGGGCGAGCACCAGGACCGTGAAACCGGCGGTGCGGGCGAGTTCGACGTCGTGCGCACCTTCGATCAGCCCACCGGGCAGGTGCATGTCGATGGTCAACAGCGTTGCCACAGCCATCACCGCGCCGGTGCCGAGAACCTGTGACCACATGCGAGCATCGATGACGCGCTCGGTGGGCAGTCGTGGCTTGCGAGCCATGACGTCGTCGGTCTCGGGATCGATGCCCATCGCCAGCGCCGGCCCCGAGTCGGTGACCAGGTTGATCCACAGGATCTGCGTGGCGAGCAGCGGCAATATCAATGCACCGTCGGCACCGGTCAACCCGAAGACGCCGGCACCGACCATTCCGAGGAAGACGGTGAGCACCTCACCCATGTTCGACGAGAGCAGGTAGCGCAGGAATTTGCGGATGTTGGCGAAGATGTCGCGGCCCTCGCGCACAGCCTTGACGATGGTGGCGAAGTTGTCATCGGCAAGGATCATCTTGGCCGCCTCTTTCGTCACCTCGGTGCCGGTCACACCCATCGCGATGCCGATGTCGGCTGCCTTGAGCGCGGGGGCATCGTTCACGCCGTCGCCGGTCATCGCCACGATGTTGCCGTCGGCCTGCAGCGCGGCCACCACACGCAGCTTGTGTGCCGGCGCCACGCGGGCATAGACGTTGGTGCTGCGAACAGCGGCAACGAAAGCGGCTTCGTCCAGCGCGTCGAGATCGTTGCCGGTGAGCGCCTGCGCACCGGCATTGACCAGCCCCAAATCAGCGGCGATTCGACCAGCCGTGAGCGGGTGATCGCCGGTGATCATGATCACGCGGATGCCGGCCCGCCGGGCTTCTCGAATGGCCGATTGGGCCTCTTCGCGCGGTGGGTCGATCATGCCCGCCGTGCCGGCGAAGATGAGACCGTGCTCCAGCGCCGCCCCAGCTTGCGGGCTCTCGCCCACGCCCAGCGGGCGGTAGGCGACGGCGAGGGTGCGCAGCGCCGCCCCGGAGAGCGCGTCGACGTCGGCCAGCAGCCGGGTGCGCCAGACGGCATCGAGCACGACGGCCTGCCCGCCCACCCGCAGATGGGTGCAGCGTTCGATCAGCACGTCGGGGGCACCCTTGGCGATCAACACGGGCGCATCGCCGTGCGCGTGGTCGCATACCACCACCGACATCATCTTTCGCTCGGATGTGAAAGGTGCCTCGCCGATGCGCTTGAAGCGCTGCACGCGCCGCTCGGTCACGCCGAGTTTGTGCTCGGCCACCAGAAACGCCGCCTCGGTCGGGTCGCCATGGATCTCCCACCCGCCGGCGGCTGCTTCGCGCCAGTCGGCATTGCCGGCGAGGCAGCCGTCGCTCAGCACGACGATCTGCTCTTCCAGCAAGGGCCCGAGCACCGGGCCACCGCCTTCCTGCTCGACACGGCCTTCGGGTGCATAACCCACACCGGTGAGCCGGGTGCTGCCCGAGGCCGTCATCACGCGCTCGATCGTCATTTCGGCGCGCGTCAGCGTGCCGGTCTTGTCGGAGCAGATGACCGAGGCGCAGCCCAGTGTTTCGACCGACGACAGGTTCTTGACGATCGCGCGGTGCTTCACCATGCGCTGCACTCCCAGCGCAAGCACGACGGTCAGGATTGCCGGAATGCCTTCGGGCACGGCCGCCACCGCCAGCGCCACGCCGAGCAGAAGCACCTCGACGACATCGGCGGCATTGCGGGGCGGAGAGATCAGCAGGATGGTGCCCATCACCACGACGGCAATCACGACCACCGCAATGCCCAGCATGCGGCCCAGATGGGCGATCTCGGTCTCCAGCGGCGTCGGTGGTGGGGCTGTGGATTCGAGCATCGCGGCGACCCCGCCGAGTTCGGTGTCCATGCCGGTCGCCGTGACCACCGCCAGGCCGCTGCCCTGGGCCACGGCGGTTCCCTTGAAGACCATGTCGAGACGGTCGCCCAGCGGAGCAGGGTGGGGCAGCGTGGCCGCGTTCTTGAGCACCGACTGGCTCTCGCCGGTGAGCGAGGCTTCCTGCACGTGCAGCGAGACCGCTTGCACCAGACGTGCATCCGCGCCCACGGCATCGCCTTCGCCGAGCACCAGCACATCGCCACAGACCAGCTCGGTACTCGGTATGCGCAGCGCTTGCCCGCCGCGCATCACGGCCGAGGTCACGGCGGCCACGCGGGCCAGCGCAGCGACGGCATCCGCCGCCTTGGCTTCATGCAGGTAAGCCAACAGCCCGTTGAGCACGACGACCGCTGCGATGACGATCGCGTCGACCGGCCAGCCTTTGAAGCCGTCGAACGCCCAAGCCGCCAGGGCAATGGCGATGGCCGCCAGCAGCAGGTAGATAAGCGGGTCGCGAAACTGCGCCAGCACGCGGCGCCAGGTAGGCGTGGGCGGGGCGCTGCGCAGTTCGTTCGGGCCGTTCTTCAGCAGCCGGCTTGAGGCCTCCTGCGCACTGAGGCCCGTGGCGAGGTCGGAGCTCAGCGCTGCCGCCACGTCGGCGGCGTCGATGACGGATGGATCGTGGCGAGTGGGCACGGTCCAGGCTATCACTTCACCACACGGGGAGCTTCATTCAGCGCCACGGAAACTCGAGCACCACACGCGACGGCACGTCGCCCGCGGCCAGCCGCTGGAACACCGAGTTGACGGCAACCAGCGGCTGAATCTCGATGTCGGCCTTGACCCTGCCGTCGGCCGCGAAGGCCAGCGCCTCGGCCATGTCGCGGCGGCTGCCGACGAAGGAGCCGCGCAGGGTGATGCAGTTGGCCACCACGTCGAACAACGGCGTCGGGAACTCACCCGGCGGGATGCCCACCAGCACGCAGGTGCCGAACTTGCGCGTCATGCCCACGCCCTGCCTGAAGGCGGGCAGCGAAGGTGCGGTGATCAGCACGCCGTGGGCGCCACCGCCGGTGGCCTTCTTCACTTCGGCAGCCGGGTCGCCATGCTTGGCGTTGACCACCACCTCGGCGCCCAGGCGCTTGGCATGTGCGAGTTTGCCGTCGTCGATGTCGACCGCACACACATGCAGGCCCATCGCGCGGCCGTATTGAACGGCCAGATGGCCGAGGCCACCCACGCCCGACACGACCAGCCATTCGCCCGGCCGCGCCTGCGTCTCCTTGATGCCCTTGTACGAGGTGACGCCCGCGCAGATGAGCGGCGCGGCATCGCGCGCTGCCAGGTGCGCCGGAATGTGGGCGACGTAGTTCGGGTCGGCGACGATGTACTCGGCAAAGCCGCCGTTCTTTGTGTAGCCGCCGAAATGCGCCTCGGCGCACACCGGCTCGCGCGCCGCGAGGCAATACTCGCAATGCCCGCAGGCGGAGTAGAGCCACGGCACGCCGACGCGGTCGCCTTCCTTCACGGCCGTGACGCCCGCACCCAGGGCCGCAACGATGCCGATGCCCTCATGACCGGGTGTGAAGGGCAGGGTGGGCTTGACAGGCCAATCGCCGTCGGCGGCGTGCAGATCGGTGTGGCACACGCCGCAGGCTTCTGTGCGGACCAGGATCTGGCCCGGGGCTGGGGTTGGAACAGCGAGTTCCTTCAGCACCAGCGGCTTGCCGAACTGCTGGACTTGAGCGGCTTGCATGGTTTGCGTCATGTCGTGCTCCCAACCTCTCAGGCCGGTGGTGCTTCGAGGTGGCTCGTGCGGACCAGCTTCTTGTTCACGAACTCCTGGATGCCCATGTTGCCGAGCTCGCGCCCGTAGCCGGAGTTCTTGATGCCGCCGAAAGGCAGCTCGGCATCGGCCCAGTCGAGGTTGTTGACGAACATCATCCCGGTGTCGACCCGGCTGGCCACACGCTTGCCGCGCGCGATGTCTTGAGTGAAGACAGAACCGCCCAGCCCGAAGTCGGAGTCGTTGGCGAGCGCAATGGCCTCGCCTTCGGTCTTGACGCGGTAGAACGAGACGACCGGGCCGAAGAATTCGTCCCGGAATGCCGGGTTGTCAGGTTGGATGTCGGTGAGGATCGTCGTTTGCATGAATGCGCCCGGCCGGTCGATGCGCTTGCCGCCCATCAGCAGCCTGGCGCCATGGGCCACGGCCGCATCTACCTGCTTCAGAAGCTGCAGCAAGGCAGCCTCGGTCGACAAGGGGCCGTGCGTGGTCTTCTCATCCATCGGGTCACCCGGCTTCAAGGTCTCGAGCGCGGCCTTGAACTTTGCGAGGAACCTGTCGGCGACGGAATCGAGCACGATGAAGCGCTTCGCGGCGCAGCAGGTTTGGCCGCCGTTGTACATGCGGCCCCACAACGCCCAGGGGATGACCTTGTCGAGGTCGGCATCGTCGAGCACGATGAAGGCGTCACTGCCGCCGAGTTCCATCGACGATTTCTTGAGGTTCTGCCCGGCGCGGGCCGCCACGAGGCGGCCGGCCGCAACGCTGCCGGTCAGGGCCACACCCTTGACACGCACATCGTCGATCACACGCATCGTCTGCTCGTGCGAGATCAGCAGGTTGGTGTACGCGCCCACAGGAGCGCCGGCGTCGAGCAGCAGTTTCTCGAAGGCGATCGCGCATTGCGGCACGCACCCGGCGTGCTTGACCACCAGCACATTGCCCGCCATCAGCTGCGGGCCGGCAACGCGCGCGAGCTGGTAGTAGGGAAAGTTCCAGGGCTCCACACAGAAGATCACGCCGATGGGGCTGCTTTCCATGTGGGCTTCGCCGACCTTCGGGTGCAACGCCACAGGCGCGAGAAACGCTTCGGCGTTCTTGGCGTAGTAGGCCAGGATGTCGCCGCTGAACTTGATCTCGCCGCGCGCCTCGTTGATGCGCTTGCCCATCTCCAGCGTGGCCAGCTTGGCGAAGTCGTCGACGTTCGCGCGCAGCAGTGTCGCGGCCTTGTTGACGATGGCGGCCCGCTCGGCATAGCCGGTGTGCTTCCAGGCATGGAAGCAGGTCTCAGCGGTGGCGAGCGAATTTTCGAGTTGCTGGTTGCTCAGGTGTTCAAAACTCATCTGGAGCTTGCCGTCGTTGGGATTGATGCTTTGGTAGGTCATGGCGATGTCCTGTGTCACGAGTGGCGTGGGGTAGTCGCGTCGCCTCACGAAGGTGGGTGCGACTGTGGTGCGGCGATGGGTAATTCACGGTGCGCGCCCGCTGTCAACGCGTCTGTGCGCTGGCCCACGTTGGCATGGGTTTCGGGCTGCGGCGCGGCATTGCCACCAGATCAGCGAGACTTGGCAGCGGCGGCGCGCGAAGGGGTTACTCGTTTGCCGGAGCGGCAGCTGAAGAGGCCGGAAAGCTGACGCGCACGTGAAGGCCGTGGCCGTCCTCGCCGGTGGCCAGCGTGGCGCTCGCGCCGTGCAGCTGGGCAATGTCCTTGACGATGGCGAGACCCAGCCCGCTGCCGGTGCCCTTGGCGCTTCGGGCGCGGCGGAAGCGTTGCCACACCGAAGCCTGCTCGTCTGCTGCGATGCCGCAACCGTCGTCTTCGACGATCAGCTGGGCGTTGTCGTTCTGCATACCGGTACGGATGGTGATGCGCGACTTGGCACCCGCGTGCTCGATCGCGTTGTGGATCAGGTTGCCGAGCAGTTCTGCCAGCAACAGCGGGTTGCCCTCGACCCAGGCGGGCGCTAGCTCGAACCCCAGGTCCTGATCGGCCTCGATGGACGGCTGCAGCCAGCGGTCAGCGGCTTCCGTCACCAGCTGGCTCAAGTCGACCAACTGCCGTGGCTGTGTCGGGTCGATTGCCGTGGCTTCGGCGCGCGCCAGCAACAGCAATTGCTGGGCGAGGCGGGCGCCGCGTTCTGCGGCGGAATGCAGGCGCTCCAAGGTTGGCCGAAGCGCTGGTGGGTGGGGCGAGTCGAGCGCTTGTGCCGCCTCGACCCGCAGCACGGCAAGCGGTGTTCGCAGCTGGTGGGCAGCATCGGCGACGAAGGCTCTTTGCGCGGCGGCCACGTCGCGCAGCCGGCCGAACAGGTCGTTCAAGGCGTCGACAAAGGTGACCACCTCGTGCGGCACGGCACGGGTGTCGATGGCTTCGAGCTGGCTCGGCGTGCGTGAGGCGAGCTCGGTGGCGGCGAGCCGCAGCGGCCGCATGCCGCGGCTCACGGCCACCATCGCCATCAGGGCCATCGGCAGTGCCAGCGCAACAGCGCCAAGCAGCGATGCCAGCAGCACGGCACGTTGGGCGGCGTGGTGTTTGCCGAGCGTTTCTGCGACCAGGATGGAGCAGACCTGCGATGGAACCGACCCGCAGTGGATGGCGTGCGCCGCCACCCGGACCGGCTTGCCGTCGAGCACCGAATCGAAGAATCGCCACTGCCCGGCCTGCAAAGAGGTGGACAAGGTGAGCAATGCCGCGTTACCGCCAAGCAGCCGGCCAGTGCTGTCGCCAACCGCGAACAAGGTTTCATCGACGAGATCGGCTTGCAGCGCTCGCGCGGTCTGCTCGCTGAGTGGCAGTGTGGCTTGGCCGTCTTTCACGTCGACGATCTGGGCGAGGGCAACCGCCGTGTCGGTCAGCGCGCGGTCGAGGCCATCGAGGGCAGGGCGCAGGGCCAGACCGTAGATGAGCGCCGCGGTGAGCGGCACCAGCAACAGCAAGGGCAGCAGGAGCCAGAGCAGCAGGTCGCGCCGCAGACTGGGCCGCAGGCTCCGCCGCATCAGCCAACTCACGCGCACACCCCGGCGATGCGGCGCTTCATTCCGGAACGGCCGGTTCCAGCAGGTAGCCCAGGCCCCGCACGGTGCGCAGCCGCACGCCGCCGGGCTCGATCTTCGCGCGCAGGCGAGAGATGAGCAGCTCGAGCGCGTTCTCGGACGTCCCGGCGGCCCAGCCGGGCACGAGGCCCGCCAGCTGGTCGCGGGTCACGATGTGGCTGGTCTTCAGCATCAGGTACTGCAGCACGATGCATTCGCGTGCCGAGAGAGTGATCGGCTGCTCGTTGACATGCGCGCGCCGTGCAGCAGCATCGAAGCGCAGGGCCGAGAGGATCAGCGTCTCGCTGCGCCGCTGGTCCTGCCGGCGGACGAGCGCACTCAGGCGCGCGAGCAGTTCGCGGATCGCGAAGGGCTTCACCAGGTAGTCATCGGCACCGCACTCGAGGCCACGCACGCGGTCGTCGATCTCGTCGCGCGCGGTCAGCATCAGCACCGGCAACAACGAGCCCTGCTCGCGCACGCGGCGCAGGGTTTCGAGGCCGTCGATGCCGGGCAGGCCGATGTCCAGCACCAGGGCGTCGTACGCGTCCTGCAGCAGCGAGGCCGGCACCGGCTCGCCACGATCGCTCACGTCTGCACGCCAGCCGCGGGCTTGCATGGCGGTGGCGATCGACGCGGCCAGCGGGGAGTCGTCTTCGACGATGAGAACGTGCATGGATGGAGGCGCGAGGGAGAACGCGCCAATGTTACGTCGCGGGTTGCGTGAGAGCGCCGGCGCGTCGCGAAGCTGTCGCGTAGCTGTCGTACGTGGAAACCGACGGGGTGCTGAAAGACGGCGTTCCTAGACTGGTTTCACCACACCGCGGTGCACGGCAAGACCTTCGATCGGGCACTCAGCGTGGTGGCGTCTCCACCACTTCCGAAGGCAACGCATGAACAACCGAAACCTGGTCAGAGGACTCTTCCTCTTGACGATCTCGCTGGCCTTCGGCCTGGCGGCGGTGCGCTATCCGCTGGGTGACATCAGTCGCCCCGGGCCTGGCTTTTTCCCGCTGACGGTGAGCTCGCTGCTCTTCCTGATCGGGCTGATCACGGTGGTGCGGTCGCGCTTTCTCGAGCCGGTGCACCTGGAGTTCAACGGCAAGAACATCGCCATCATCCTGGCGAGCCTCTGCGGCTTCGCACTGATTTCGCACTATCTCAACATGATCGTGGGCATCGTGTTCATGGTGTTCTGCGCGTCGTTTGCCGGTACCTCCAAGTACTCGGTGGTGCGCAATCTCAAGATATCGGCCGGCCTGATCGCCGTGGCCTTCGCATTCCAGAAACTGCTCGGCTTCAACCTGCCGCTCTACTGAAATGATGGACGTCCTGCACAACCTCGCGTTCGGTTTCGAGCACGCACTGACCTGGCAGAACCTCCTGTTCTGCGCCATCGGCTGCACGGTGGGCACGCTGGTGGGCCTGTTGCCCGGGCTCGGCCCACTAGCCACCATCAGCATCCTGCTGCCGCTGACTTACTCCATTCCCACCAACGGCGCACTCATCATGCTGGCCGGCATCTACTACGGGGCGCAATACGGCGACAGCGTGAGTGCCATCACGATGAAGATCCCGCACGCGAGCAGCATCGTGGCCTGCATCGACGGCTACCAGATGACGCTCAAAGGCCAGACCGGCCTGGCGCTGTTCACCGCGGGCGTCTCGAGCTTCATCGGCGGCACCGTGGCCATCCTGGTGTTGTCGTTCCTGGCGCCGAGCCTCGGCGAGGTGGCATTCCTGTTCGGGCCGGCCGACTACTGCGCGCTGATGCTGGTCGGCTTCGTCTGTGTGAGTTTTGTCACGACGGGCAGCCTGCTCAACGGCCTGGCGATGTGCCTGATCGGCGTGCTGCTCGGGCAGATCGGCACCGACGTCAACAGCGGCCTGCCGCGCTTCACGATGGACTTCTCGTTCCTGGCCGATGGCGTCGGTTTGGTGAGCATTGCGCTGGGGTGCTTCGGCATTGCCGAGATCACCAAGAACCTGGACAACCGCGACGAGCGGACTCCCTTCAACGGCAAGATCAATCTCATGCCGACCTGGCCGGAGTTCAAACGCATCATCCCGAGCGCCTTGCGTGGCAGCGTGATCGGTTCGTTCCTGGGGATCCTGCCGGGTGGTGGCCCGGTGATCGCTCAGTTCGCCGCCTACGCGATCGACAAGAAGGTCAGCAAGTACAAGCATGAGATCGGCAGCGGCGCCATCGAAGGCGTGGCCGGGCAGGCAGCGGCCGACGAAGCCGCGGCGCGCACCAGCTTCATCCCGCTGATGAGCATCGGCATCCCGGAGAACGCAGTCATGGCGCTGATGATGGCGGCCTTCATCATCAAGGGCATCCAGCCCGGGCCCAACATGATCGCCGGCCACCCCGACTTGTTCTGGGGCCTGGTCGCCAGCATGTGGGTGGGCAACTGTTTCCTGATCACCCTCAACGTGCCCCTGGTGCGCTACTGGCTGTCGGTGTTCAAGATTCCCTATGCGGTGCTGTTCCCGTCGATTCTTTTCTTCTGCTGCATCGGAACGTACAGCGTCAACAACAACCTGGACGACATCTTCATCACCGCGGCATTCGGCTTCCTCGGCTACATCTTCATGCGCCTGGAGTTCGACGCAGCGCCGCTCATGCTGGGCTTCATCCTCGGCCCGATGCTGGAAGAGAACCTGCGGCGTGCGCTGCTGCTGAGCCGCGGCAACTTCGGCTCGTTCTTCACCCGGCCCATCAGCGGCACGCTGCTGACGCTGATCGGTGTCTTCATCGTTTGGCAGGTCATTGCGCCGTTGTTCAAGCCACGCAACGCCGTGTTGGACCCCGCCCGGACCTGAAGCCTGCGGACACAAGGCGATCTCATCGCCTTGCGTCGTCGCCGCATCGATGGGTGACACGACAGCCACCTCTCTCCCGTCAGGTTGAGGACAGGTTTGTCAGCGGATTGGTGAGCAGGGCAAGGTCTCGACCTGCTCTGCCATCGGGGCTGAGATGCTGCCTCCGGGCGGCCCCTCGGGGTCGCGAAACTAGGGCGGCAGCAGCTCTCAAGCTTCGATCAATTACCCACGCATTTCTTGCGTTAGCTTTGCTGGCCGAGTCCCGCAATTTTTTGGCATTTCTGTGGCAATCTGCCCGGGCCGCACCGCCGACCAGCGCCGGAACTACTTGCAATCTGTTGCACCGTGTCGCAATGCACCCACGCAATGTGGTGGTCGTTTCTGCGTCATGGTTCCGTCAAGTCTTTGTATGTGGCGGTCGACACAATTGCGACAAGCATCGAGTGCACCGCACATCGAACGAGCTATGCCGGCTGACCCTGGGTCGCAAGAGGCAAGACTCGAACTTTGACATTGACACCACAGGACATCTCCATGAGCAGGCAGCAGCAACCCAAGTCACGCACCACGGCAGCGAGCGCGCTGCTTTGCTCGCTGATCATGTCCGCCTGTGGCGGCGGGGGTGACTCAGGCGCCACATCGACACCGATCTCGTCAACGGGGTCGCCTGCTCCTGCTCCTGCTCCTGCTCCCGCACCGTCGCCGTCTCCCGCACCGGCGCCTTCGCCGTCTCCCGCACCGGCGCCTTCGCCGTCTCCCGCACCGGCGCCTTCGCCGTCTCCCGCACCGGCGCCTTCGCCGTCTCCTGCACCGGCACCTTCGCCATCTCCTGCGCCGGCACCTTCGCCATCTCCCGCGCCGGCGCCTTCGCCATCTCCCGCGCCGGCGCCTTCGCCGTCTCCCGCGCCGGCGCCTTCGCCGTCTCCTGCACCGGCGCCTTCGCCGTCTCCTGCACCGGCTGGAGCGGACAACACCCGTGACGTGGCGCCGACGACCGGTTGGGCCAGCGAAGCGGGCGGCACCAGCGGCGGCTCGACGGCTGCGGACTCGGCCGTCTACAAGGTGACGAATGCGACCGAACTGCTGGCGGCGTTGAAGGCCGGCGGCAGCGCCGCCACGATCGTCAAGGTGATCGGCACGATCGACATGGCCGCGGCCGACAACGGGGGCGCGTTCAAGAGCACCAGCGACCAGAAGGCCCGTGCCAGGCTGACGGTGAAGAGCAACACCACCCTCATCGGTGCCGGCAGCAACGCGGGCCTGGTCAACGCGTACATGCAGGTCAGCAGTGCGCAGAACGTGATCATCCGCAACCTGCACATCGTCAACCCATGTGACGTCGGCCCGGTGTGGGACCCGAACGACGGCGA
>Ga0307515_10008722_pt1 | contig 19707 bp, 16 predicted proteins | sample 17_EM_MG_FD_194513 | JGI IMG/M metagenome (GOLD analysis project Ga0307515, IMG submission 194513) | Populus trichocarpa ectomycorrhiza microbial communities from riparian zone in the Pacific Northwest, United States - 17_EM | ecosystem: Host-associated > Plants > Roots > Unclassified | place... | reverse complement strand
GGTATCACGGTCGGCGTGCGTCGCAAGGGTGACTGGACGGTCGACGCCAGCATCACCCACGGCCGCAACGCGTTCCAGTTCAACATCGAGAACAGCGTCAACGCGTCGCTCGGCACGCTGAGCCCGACCACGTTCAACGCCGGCACGCTGAGCTCGGCGGAGACCGTCGGCGACCTCGACATCCAGCGCAAGATCGACACGGGCGTGTTCAAGTCGATGTCGCTGGTGCTCGGCACCGAGGTGCGGAGCGAGTCGTACAAGATCGGCGCGGGAGATCCGCCGTCGTACGAGTTCGGCCTGCCTGGCATGACGCCGGCGGTGCCGCCGGACGGCAGCATCGCGGCGGCCGGCGCCCAGGTGTTCCCGGGCTTCCAGCCGTCCAACGAGGTCGATCGCGATCGCAACAACGTCGGCGTGTACGGCGGCTTCGAGACCGAGGTCATCAAGGGCCTCAACGTCGACATCGGCGGCCGCTACGAGAACTACAGCGACTTCGGCAACTCGTTCACCGGCAAGGCCGCGGCGCGCGTCCCGGTCGGCAAGGTGCTCGCGATCCGCGGCGCGGCCAGCACCGGGTTCCGCGCTCCGTCGCTGCAGCAGCTGTGGTTCAACAACATCTCGACTCGGTTCATCGTCGATCCAATGACCAACACGCTGGTGCCCAACCAGGTGCTCACCAGCAACAACGCGAGCCCGATCACCAAGGCGTTCGGCATCCCGAGGCTCCGAGAGGAGAAGTCGGTCAACTTCAGCGGCGGCATCACGCTGCGGCCGTTCGAGAACCTGTCGCTCACGGCTGACGCCTACCTGATCCGGATCAAGAATCGAATCATGCTCACCGCCACGTTCCCGACGACGAACGCGGTGGTCAAGACCATTCTCGCGCCGTTCGGCGGCGTGACCCAGGCCCAGTTCTTCGGCAACGCGGTCGATACCGAGACCCGCGGTCTCGACGTCGTGGCCGACTACGCGATCGAGGCTGGCGGCGGCACGGTGATGCTGAGCGCTGCCGCAAACTTCACCAGGACACTGGTCCAGGAAGTGCACATCCCGGACTCGCTGATGAAGGCATTCGGCAACGACCCCGCGCTGACCACGTTCTTCTTCGGCCGGCTGGCGACCAGCCAGCTCGAGGATGCTGTGCCGCGCCAGAAGGGCTATGCCTCACTGCGCTACAACCTGAAGGGCTTGAGCGCGATTCTCCGCGCTAACTACTACGGACGCGTGCGCTATCAGGCGGACTCCACGATCAATGACGAGGAGTTCGGGGCCAAGACGCTGTTCGACGTCGATCTTGGCTACCAGTTCACCAAGAACGTCCAGTTCAGCGTGGGCGCCGATAACGTGCTGAACACGTTCCCTGACAAGCAGACGAAGGCGGCAAACATCAGCTCGGGTCGTTTCGTGTACAGCCGCGCGGTGAGTCAGTTCGGACAGAACGGTGGCTTCTACTATGGAAAGCTCGAGCTGACGTTCTTCTGAATCTGTTCCGCTATATCTGATATCATCCGTTCGGGATGTCCGCGCGCAACGAACGTACCGTGAAGAACGCCGAGTCCACAGCTCCCGAGGAGTTCGGCCCGTACATCGTGTACGAGAGGCTCGGGGTTGGTGGCATGGCCACGGTACATCGCGCGAAGAAGCGCGGTATCGCCGGCTTCGAGCGGGGCGTCGCGCTCAAGCGCATGCTCCCGCACCTCGCGGAGGACGCCGAGTTCATCAACTCGTTCGTCCGTGAGGCGAAGCTGGCGTCGTTGCTCGTTCACCCGAACATCGCGCAGATCTACGACTTCGGTCGCGTCGGATCGGTCTACTTCATCGCGATGGAGCACGTCGACGGGTTCGACGTGCGCAAGATGCTCCGCTACTCGAACCGCCACAAGGAGCCGCTGCCGCTCAACGTGGTGATGTCGATCCTGTGCGAGCTGTGCGATGCACTCGAGTACGCGCACACGTTCGTCGACGAGCACGGCCAGCCGCAGGGCATCGTGCACCGCGACGTCTCGCCGTCGAACCTGATCGTCGCGCAGAGCGGTCACCTCAAGGTGATCGACTTCGGCATCGCCAAGGCCAACGTCCGCCAGCTCCACACCGAGAGCGGACGGGTCAAGGGCAAGCTCGGGTACATGTCGCCCGAGGCGGTGAGCGGCCGCTCGTTCGGCCCGGTGTCCGACGTGTTCTCGGCCGGCGTGGTGGCGCACGAGCTGCTCACTGCGCATCCGCTGTTCTCGGCCAAGACCGACTACGACACGCTGATCCGGATCCACGAGGCCGAGATCCCACCGCCGTCGCGCCGCAACCCCAGCATCCCGGCGGCGCTCGACGATCTCGTGCTCGCCGCGCTGGCGCGCGACCCCGAGCGCCGGTTGCAGACCGCCGGCGCGTTCCGTCAGGGCCTGGAGTACGTCGCCGAGCAGGCCGGCATCCGGTTCTCGGCGCGCGATGTCGCCGAGTGGCGAGCCAAGATCGCCACCACCGAGGATCCGTGGGGCTCGCGGACCTCGCTGCCCAACGTGTCGTCTGCCTCGGTCTCGCGCGCGTTCCCGTTCCCGGAGTCGCGCAACTCGCTGTCCGCGGTGAGCCCGCGGCCGCAGCCGCCCGAGTTCCCGCTGCCTCGGCCGTCCTCGCTGGCGGAGCGCCAGTCCCGCGGCACCAGCCCGACCGAGGTCGCGGGCGAGGAGGACAAGTCGGTCGCCGATCTGACCTGGGGCGCCGATGCGGCGCCATCGTCGGGCCTGCATCCGGTCCCCGACCAGGCCGTGGCGCCGCGGCCGCCGACGGTGGCGATGCCGGTGATGGGCTCGGCGCTTCAGCCGGTGCGGCGCAACTCGTTCGCGCGACTCGCGCTGGCCGCGCTGTTCACCATCGCCGCAGGCCTGGCGCTGTACCAGTTCGTGCTGCGGCCCCCCAAGCGGCCGCCGCCGGTGGCCCCGCCGCCGATCGCCTCGATCAAGTTTGCCGTGCAGCCGGCCGACGCGGTGATCGAGATCGGCGGCAAGGAGGTCGGCCGCAAATCGCCGTTCGAGACCCAGCTCGGGCCGGGCGTGTACTCGATCCGCGTGCGGCGCGACGGCTACAAGCCCTACACCACCGAGGTCACGCTGCGCGATGGCGACAAGCCGACCGTCCAGGTCGCCCTCGAGGTCGGCATGGCGCACGTGAGCCTGACGTCGCAGCCCGCCGGCCTGGTCGCTCAGCTCGACGGCAAGCAGGTCGATCAGGTCACGCCGTTCGAGATCCAGGTCCCCGCGGGGGCGCACGCGTTGATCGTGACCAACGCCGCCGGGGTCACCTGGTCGCAGAACTTCACCGCCGAGGTCGACGGCAAGTACACGTACAGCGCACCGCTGACGTCCACCAAGCGCGCCGCGCCACCAGCGACGTCCGCTCCTTCCCCGGCGATCGCCGCCGCCCCGGTGCGCCAGCCACCGTCGGCGCAGGAGCGCATCGATCGAGCCGAGCGCGATCGAGCCGAGCGCGAGCGGATCGAACGCGCCGAGCGCGAGCGCGCCGAGCGCAGCCCCAAGCGCTCGCCCTCGGGCTCGTCGACGCGGATCGGCACCAAGGAGTCGGCCGAGTCCGAGGTCCGCGTCCCCGAGCGCGAGGTCGAGCCGGCGCCCGCCCCCAAGGTCGAGGCCCCCAGGGCCGAGTCCCCGCCGGTCGCGCCGCCCGAGACTCCGAAGGTCTCGACGGCACCCGCGGCGAACAGGCCGCCGCCGTTCGTCGGCCCCAACGCGGTCTCCAAGCTATCGGGCGAGATCCCGGCGATGAAGGTCAACGGCGTCACCGACAACTACGCCGACGTGGTCACCAAGCTGTGCATCGACGATCACGGCCGCGTGATCTCGGTGAAGGTCGTCAAGGCGATCCCCGAGATCGCGGACGAGATCCAGCGCAGCCTCGGCACCTGGCGCTACAAGCCGTACAGCAACGCCGCCGGACTGGTGAGCCCGGCGTGCTTCCCGGTGTCGTTCCGGGTCGTGTTCAAGCGGTCGAACTAGCCTAGCCGCCGGCGCTCGGCAGCCGCGCCCCGATGCCGGTCACCAGTCGGTCGACGACGGAGGTGTCGCCGCCCAGCATCGACATGCCGACCATGATCATCGCCTCGATGTCGGCGGCGTCGATCGGGCCCGTGGTGTAGCCCTCGCGCTTGGCCAGCGCATTGGCCAGCCGGACCACGTTGCCGACCGAGGCCCGATCCGCACCGTCGTAGTCGCTGCAATCGCGGATCGCCGCGGTGATCGCGTCGGGCAGCTTCCACTCGGTGGCGACCGCGACGCCGACCTTGCGGTGCGAGTTCTCGATGATCTGGGTCCACGCGGTGCCGTTGATCCAGCCCGGCGTCTGGCGCCCCAGCTTGCGATCGATCTCGAGGATCATCGCGGCCAGCACCGGCTTGCCGATGTCGTGGAGCAGCCCGGCGAGGTAGCAGGTATCGGGCTCGATGTTGCCGATCAGCGCCGCGATGTCGCGCGCCAGCAGCGCGACCACGAGCGAGTGCTCCCAGACCTTGCGGTTGGCGTCCTTGAGCTGGCGGTTGCTCGAGTCGAACAGCTCGTTGACCGCGTACTCGGTGATCAGGGTCTTGAGGTGGCGCGCGCCGATCCGGACCACCGCCTGCTCGAGCGCCAGGGTCGCGCCGGACCGGCCGTAGCTCGCCGTGTTCGCGGCCCGCACCACCAGCAGCGCCAGCACCGGCTCGGCCTCGAGCTCCTTGACCAGCCGACGGACGTTGAAGTCGGGATCTCGGAGGATGTCGAGGCAGCGCTGCGGGACCGCCGGCATCGCCGGCAGGATCAGCCGATTGCTGGCGATCCGCTCGAGGACGATGCGCTCGAGCTCGGACCCGAGCCGCTTGGGCATGTCGGGGCCGGCCATGGTCTATGCCCCGCTCTGAGCATCCGCGCGGCTCGCGAAGAACGGCATCGCCGCGGTCTCCATGACCGCGCTCAGCACCTTCTTGATCTCGGGCGTGCCGACGAGCCGCAGCGCGATCCCGAGCTTCTTGGCCTCCTTGTCGCTGTCCATCAGCAGGCGCACGATCTTGTCGTTGCGCAGCGGGACCGCGGACAGGTCGAGGATCGTGTCGTCGTAGCACGCCGAGGCCAGCTTCTCGAACGACTCGTGGCACAGCGTGCGCAGCCGCGAGAAGTAGCGATCGAGCTTGTCCTCCTTGCCGGCGAACGCGGCGCACTGCAGCACGTTGCCGTCGATCGACAGCACGTCGTCGACCTCGAAGTGCTTGGACAGGAAGTCATCGACCGCCGCGGACTCGAACGGCTTGTAGACCACGTCGTTGAAGCCCTGGCCCTTGACGTCGCCGACGTCGCCCGCCGAGCGCAGCGCGAGCGCGACCATCACGGCGTGGGGCTGCAGCGCGCGCAGCTGGTTCATCAGCGCCACGCTGTTGACGTCGGGGATCACGAGGTCGACCACGACGACCCGGTAGACCCGCTCCTGGCAGTGCTGCAGCGCATCGCGCGCGCTGACGCAGCCGTTCAGCGACACGTGGGCCGGCAACAGGCTGCGCAGCTTCTTGTGCACGTTCTCCATGTCGTCGACCACGAGGATGTCGGTGAACTGTCGGCTGGCCGAGCTCCCGGACGACGGTGAGGCCGCGGGCGCCGATGCGACGGCCGGGTTGGCCGCGATCGGTCCGGCCGCGGCGGCGCCGCCCGAGCCGTCGAGCTTGAGCGCCTTCATCACCTTGCCGCGCAGCTCGTCGGGCTTGAACGGCTTGAGGATGTAGTCCTCGATCCCGAGCTTGACCGCGCCGGCGACGATCGAGCGTTTGGACTCGCTGGTCAGCATGATCACCGGCGTCCGGTCGCCGCGCTCGCGCAGCGCCGCGAGCATCGCGGGTCCGTCCATGACCGGCATGGTCACGTCGAGCAGGATCAGGTCGACCGACGCTTCCTCCAGCTTGTCGAGTCCTTGCTTGCCGTCCTCGGCGTGGTCGACCTCGAAGCCGAGCTCCGACATCTGTTTGGTGATGATGCTCCGGATCGTGCTGGAGTCATCGATGGTCAAAATCCGTGGCATGCGAGGCTCGCTCCTGGGAGGGGTGGTCGAGTGCCAGCTGATCGGCACCGCTCGCAGATCGCGTTCGACCGGTCTCGCCCGACTTTGAGGTGGACATGAGTGCGAACGCCCCGGGTACGCACCGCGCCGGGTGATGCATTTGGCTGCGGGTGGTTCACTCACCTCAACCGCGGCGTGCCTCGGTCGAACCATGGCTTGCGAATGACCGATGACATGGCCGATGTCGTACGCGAGTTTCTCGGAGAGAGCCGCGAGAACCTCGATCAGATCGACGTCGATCTCGTGGCGCTCGAGCGCAACCCCGACGACAGCGGCATCGTCGCGCGGATCTTCCGGGCGATCCACACGATCAAGGGCACCTGCGGGTTTCTCGGCTTCAGCCGCCTCGAGGCGGTGTCGCACGCCGGCGAGAACGTGCTGAGCGCGCTGCGCGACGAGGAGATCGCTTCGACGCCGGCGATGACGACGGTGCTGCTCGCGATGGTCGACATGGCCCGCGGGGTGCTTGATCAGATCGAGTCGACCGGACAGGAGAGCAGCGGCGATGACTCGGCGCTGATCGAGCAGCTGACCACGCTGTACCGCGGCGGCACGCCGGCGCCGGCGGAGGCGCCTCCGGCCCCGGCGCCCGCCCCCGAGCCGATCGCCGCGGCACCCGCGCTCGAGCCCGCCGCGCCCGCGCCGGCACCGGAACCGGCCGCGCCCGCCGATGTCCCGGTCGCCGCGCCTGCCGCGCCCGAGGCCGCTGCCGGCGAGACCAGCATCCGGGTCGACGTTTCATTGCTCGACAAGCTCATGAACCTGGTGGGCGAGCTGGTGCTCGCCCGCAACCAGATCCTCCAGCTCACCGGCCGTGGCGCCGACGCCGCCGTCTCCGCCGCGACCCAGCGGCTCAACCTGATCACGTCCGAGCTGCAGGAGGGCGTGATGAAGACCCGGATGCAGCCGATCGGCAACATCTGGAGCAAGTTCCCGCGCGTCGTCCGCGACCTCGCACGGTCGTGCGACAAGCGCGTCGAGCTGGTGATGGAAGGTGAGGGGACCGAGCTCGACAAGACCCTGATCGAGGCGATCAAGGACCCGCTGACTCACCTGATCCGCAACGCGGTCGACCACGGCATCGAGCTGCCCGATCGCCGGATCGCCGCCGGCAAGCCGCCGCAGGGCCGCCTGCTGCTGCGCGCCTACCACGAGGGCGGCCAGGTCATCATCGAGGTCATCGATGACGGCGCCGGGCTCGACGCCGAGCGGATCCGCAGCAAGGCGATCGAGCGCGGCATCGTCACGGTGGATCAGGCCGGCCGGATGACCGATCGCGAGCTGTTCCGGCTGGTGTTCTTGCCCGGGTTCTCGACCGCCGCCAAGGTCACCAACGTGTCCGGCCGGGGCGTCGGCATGGACGTCGTGCGCACCAACATCGAGCGGATCGGCGGCACGATCGATCTGCAGGGCCGGCGCGGCTCCGGCACGACGATCCGGGTCAAGATCCCGCTGACCCTCGCGATCATCCCCGCGCTGGTGGTCGCCAGCGGCGAGAATCGCTACGCGATCCCGCAGGCCAGCCTGCTCGAGTTGGTCCGGCTCGAGGGCGAGGACGCCCGCACCAAGGTCGAGATGCTGTACGGCACGCCGGTCTACCGGCTGCGCGGCAAGCTGTTGCCGCTGATCTACCTCGGCGAGGCGCTGGGCCAGACGCCCGCCGCCCCGACCGTGATCGAGCCGCCCGGCGAACCCGGCACGCTCGACCTCGCCGAGGTCAACATCATCGTGCTCGCGGCCGACGACCGGCAGTTCGGCCTCGTGGTCCCGGAGGTCCACGACACCGAGGAGATCGTGGTCAAGCCGCTCGGCAAGCACCTCAAGAGCATCCCGGTGTTCGCCGGCGCCACGATCATGGGCGACGGCCGCGTGGCGCTGATCCTCGACGTGCTCGGCCTCGCCAAGCGCTCGCGCGTGGTCGCCGAGGGTCACGAGCGCGCCCGGCTCGATCACGCGGTCGAGGTCGCGACGACCGACGGCGGCGATCAGCAGACCATGCTGGTGTTCCGCAGCCCGGACGATGGCCGCATGGCGGTCCCGCTGTCGCGGGTCGCGCGGCTCGAGGAGATCCCGCGCACCGCGGTCGAGCGCGTCGGCCACGAGCTGGTGATGCAGTACCGCGGCGAGATCATGCCGGTGCTCGAGCTCTCGATGCTGGTGGTCGAGCGCCGCACCGTGCTGCGCAGCCACACGCCGATCAACGCCGACATGCTCCAGCTCGTGGTGTTCAGCCACGACAACGCCCACGTCGGCCTGATCGTCGACCAGATCCTGGATATCGTCGAGGAGGAGCTGGTCAACCGCCGGCCCCCCGGCCGCCCCGGCGTGCTCGGCTCGGTCGTGCTCTCCGGCCGGGTCACCGAGCTGCTCGACGTCGAGGCCGCCCTCCGCCGCGCCCAGCCCGGGGTCGCATGGGCCGAGGTCAGCGCCGCCGGTAACCCCGGCGAGGAGGTCGGTCGTGACGCGTGATGGCCAGTTCTGTACGTTCTTCGTCGGCGGTCTGTTCCTCGGCCTCGAGGTCACCTGCATCCAGGAGGTGATCCGCTACCAGCCGCTGACCGTGGTCCCGCTGACCCCGGAGCTGATCGCCGGGCTGATGAACCTGCGCGGTCAGATCGTCACCGCGATCGACCTGCGCTACCGGCTCGGGCTGCCGCCGCGCGACTCCGGCGAGCGGCCGATCAACGTCGTGGTCCGCACCCCGGAGGGCGCGGTCAGCCTGCTGGTCGACGAGATCGGCGACGTGATCGAGGTCGACAACGACACCTTCGAGCGTCCGCCCGAGACGCTCGCCCAGGACGCACGCGATCTGATCCGCGGCGCCTACAAGCTCAAGGACCGCCTGCTGCTCGTGCTCGACGCGGCGCGGACGGTCGACGCGGACACCGGCAACTGACCCGGCAGGAGAACGCCATGAACTGGTTCAAGAATCGCAGCATCGGAGCCCGGCTCGCCGGGGCGTTCCTCGTCGTGATCGGGCTCGCCGCCGTGCTCGGTGGCTTCGCCATCGTCCGGCTATCGACGATCCGGGATCGCGTCGACGTGGTCGCCCGGGACGCCATGCCCGGCATGGTACGGATCGGCGAGCTCGACGATGCGGCGTCCGACGTCCGGCGCAGCCTGCTCGACGCCATGCTGGCGACCACACCGGCGGAGCGCGCCGAGGGTCGCCAGCGGGTCGCCGACAACGTCGCCCGGCTCGACTCCGAGCTCGCGACCTACCGCGCGAGCGTCACGCACGCCGATCTACAGGCGCGGCTCGGCGAGTTCGGGGCCCAGTGGGCGGCGTACCTGCGCACGCAGGACGACCTGCTCCGCCTGACGCAGGATCCGGAGCGGATCGCCGAGGCCCAGACCGCGCGGATCAGCTCGATGAAGCTGTTCGAGGCCGCCGACGAGATGCTCGCCGACATCACCCGGGCGGACGCCGCGGCCGGCAGCGAGGCCAGCGCCGAGATCTACCGGGTGCTCGACTCGGTCCGGTTGTGGATCAGCATCCTCGTCGCGCTGTCGGTGGTGATCGGCATCGGCGTCGCGTTCGTGATCACCCGGCGGCTCACCGCGCCGATCCGCGAGCTCGAGGCCGCCGCCAGCGCGATGGCGCGCGGCGAGCTCGACACCGAGATCCAGCACCGCGGCGGCGACGAGCTCGGCACGCTCGCCGAGTCGTTCCGCCGGTCGTCGGCCGCGCTCGGCGCGGTGGTCGGCGAGCTCCAGCGGCTGATCGCCGCGGCCAAGAACGGCCGGCTCGGGCTCCGCGGCGACACCAGCAAGTTCTCCGGCGCGTACGCCGATCTGGTGTCCGGGACCAACGCATTGCTCGACACCCTGGTCGAGCCGCTGCAGTTCATCGCCGGCAACGCCGACACGCTCGCGGCGGCGTCGGAGGAGCTCACCGCGGTCAGCCAGCAGCTCGGCTCGAACGCCAGCGAGACCTCGGCGCAGACCCAGATCGTGTCGGCCGCCGCCGAGCAGGTGTCGCGCAGCACCCAGTCGGTCGCGACCTCGACCGAGCAGATGGCCGCCTCGATCAAGGAGATCGCCAAGAGCGCCGGCGAGTCGGCCCACGTCGCCAGCCAGGCGGTCAAGATCGCCGAGGCCACCAACGCCAGCGTCGCCAAGCTCGGCGAGTCCGCCGTCGACATCGGCAAGGTCATCAAGGTCATCACGTCGATCGCGCAGCAGACCAACCTGCTCGCGCTCAACGCCACGATCGAGGCGGCCCGCGCCGGCGAGGCCGGCAAGGGCTTCGCCGTGGTCGCCAACGAGGTCAAGGAGCTCGCCAAGGAGACCGCCAAGGCCACCGAGGACATCGGCCGCAGCATCGAGTCGATCCAGAACGACACCCAGGACGCGGTCGCCGCGATCGGCCACATCACCACGATCATCGGGCAGATCAACGACATCTCGAGCACGATCGCCAGCGCGGTCGAGGAGCAGAGCGCGACCACCAGCGAGATGGGCCGCGGCGTCGCCGACTCCGCCCATGGCTCGAGCGAGATCGCCCGCAACGTCGCGACGGTCGCCCAGGTCGCGCAGAACACCGCGAGCGGCGCCGGCCAGACCATGACCGCTGCCACCGAGCTCGCCGGGATCGCCGCCGAGCTCAAGCAGCTGCTGTCGAAGTTCTCGTTCGAGCCCGAGCGCCGCAGCGTGTCCAGCCCGATCCCGGTCGTGGTGGTCAAGCCGGGCTCGCGCGCCAAGGCGGGGCACCTCAACGGTCACGCCCACGCCTAGTCATGGCGCCGATCCGCATTCTCGTGGTCGACGACTCGGTGGTGATCCGCAAGCTGCTGACCACCACGCTCGGGGAGGTCCCCGGCCTCGAGGTCGTCGCGACCGCGCCGCTCGGCAAGATCGCGCTCGCCAAGATCCCGCAGTGCAACCCTGACATCGTGATCCTCGACGTCGAGATGCCCGAGATGGATGGCATCGAGACCCTGCGGCGGATCCGCAAGGACGCGCCACGGCTGCCGGTGATCATGTTCAGCACGCGGACCGAGCGCGGCGCGGCGGCCACGATCGAGGCGCTGACCAGCGGCGCGAGCGACTACGTCACCAAGCCGTCGAACGTCGGCAACGTGCAGGCCGCGATGGCGCGGGTGCGCGAGGAGATGGTGCCCAAGATCCTGGCGCTGACCGGCGGGCGTTCGGCCGCTGCCGTCAAGCCCGCGCCCGTGCCCGTGCCCGTGCCCGTGCCCTCGCCGGTGCCGTCTGCAACCCAGCGGATGGCGACGACCGCGCTGCTGCCGATCTCGAGCCTCGGTGTCCAGGGCGTCCCGGACGCGCGGCGGTCGCGCACCACGAACTCGCCGATCACTCGCACCCACGGCACGACCGCGAACCCGATCATCGTCAACGACGGACCGATCCGGCTCCACCGGCCAACGCCGCCCCGGCCGATCGACATCGTCGCGATCGGCGCGTCGACCGGCGGCCCCAACGCGCTCGCCGTGACCCTGGGCCAGCTGCCGGCGGACTTCCCGGTCCCGATCGTCATCGTCCAGCACATGCTCGCGACGTTCACCCGGCACTTCGCCGAACGGCTCGCCTTGCAGTGCCGGATCAAGATCGTCGAGGCCACCGCCGGCGAGATCATCGCGCCGGGCCACGCGTACATCGCGCGCGGCGACCACCACCTCGTGGTCGAGCGCCGGCTCGGCCGCAGTACCCTGGCGATGAACCAGGGCAAGCTCGAGAACTTCTGCCGCCCGGCGGTCGACGTGCTGTTTCGCTCGGTGGCCCACAGCTACGGCACCGGCGTGCTCGCCGTGGTGCTGACCGGGATGGGCCACGACGGCCTGCTCGGCTGCGGCGCGATCCGCGAGGCCGGCGGCGACGTGATCGTGCAGGACGAGGCCAGCTCGGTGGTGTGGGGGATGCCGGGGTTCGTCGCGCGCTCCGGCCTGGCCAGCCAGGTGGTGTCGCTCGACCACATCGGCGGCGAGCTCCGGCGGCGGATCGCGCTCGGCGCCGCGCGCCCGCTGGAAGCCGCGCCATGACGATCGACGACCGGGCGTTCAACTTCGTGCGCCAGCTGTTGCGCGAGCGCGCCGCGATCGTGCTCGACGACGACAAGCAATACCTGGTCGACAACCGGCTGTCACTGCTCGCCCGCCGCGAGGGCCTGGCCTCGGCGCGCGACGTGATCGATCGGCTGCGCGCCGCGCCCGGCGGCCCGCTGCAGCGCAAGGTCATCGAGGCGATGACCACGACCGAGACGCTGTTCTTCCGCGACGGCAAGCCCTACGACGCGCTGCGCAACGCGATCGTCCCCGAGCTGGTCCGGATGCGGGCCGCCGAGCGCAAGATCCAGATCTGGAGCTGCGCGTGCTCGAGCGGTCAGGAGCCGTACAGCATCGGCATGCTGCTGCGCGAGTACTTCCCCGCGCTCGCGAGCTGGGACCTGCGGCTGGTCGCGACCGACATCTCCACCGAGATGCTGAGGCGGTCGCGCGCCGGCCGCTACAGCCAGCTCGAGATCAACCGCGGCCTGCCGAGCCGGTTCCTGTCCAAGTACTTCGACAAGGTCGGGGTCGAGTGGCAGATCCGCGACGACCTGCGCCAGATGATCGAGTTCCGCGAGCTCAACCTCGCCAGCCACTGGGGCGGGATCGGACCGGTCGACCTGGTGATGCTGCGCAACGTGCTGATCTACTTCGACGTCGACACCAAGCGTCAGATCCTGGGCAAGGTGCGCAAGCTGCTGCGGCCGGGCGGGTTTCTCATCCTGGGCACCGCGGAGACCACGGTGAACCTCGCCGATGGCTTCGAGCTGATCCGCAGCGACGGCACCGCGTACTACCGGCAGAGGACCTCGTGATGTGGGGAATGACCTCCAGATCGTCGGCCCACGGCCGATATGAAGAACTGATAAGCGAGCCGCGCTCGCGAGGATCCTCCTGATGTCCACGCCCATCCTCGTCGTCGACGACTCTGCGGTGTCGCGCAGCATCGTGATCCGCTCATTGCCGCGCGGCTGGGACGTCGCGATCACCCAGGCCAGCAACGGCAAGGAAGCGTTGCTCGCGCTGCAGCAGAAGCCGCACGCGGTGGTGCTGCTCGATCTCAACATGCCGGTGATGGACGGCTACGAGTTCCTCGAGGCGATGAACGGCTCGGAGCTCGCCCGGCCCATCGTGATCGTGCTGTCCGGTGACATCCAGCCCGGGGCCCAGGCCCGGGTCAAGCAGCTCGGCGCAAACGCGTTCATCAAGAAGCCGGTGCGCGCCGACACCGTGCTCGACGCGCTCAAAAACGCGGGGGTGCTGTGATGCGGATCGGAGAACCCGAGCGCTGCGACGCGCTCGCCGAGCTGGTCAACATCGGCATGGGCCAGGCCGGCGACGCGCTGGCGCGGCTGTTCGATACCTTCATCCACCTGTCGATCCCACGGCTCGAGCTGGTCGAGCGCGCGCAGGTCAGCGCCGCGATCGCCGCGCTGGTCGACACCACCGGCCCGGTCGTCGCGGTCCGCCAGGCGTTCTCGAGCCGGATCCGCGGCGAGGCGCTCGCGATCTACTCGACCGCCGGCTGCGACACGCTCGCCGATCTGGTCGGCTACCCCGACGTCTCGAGCGACGAGCTGCTGCTCGAGATCAGCAACATCCTGGTCGGGGCCTGCGTCGGCGCGCTCGCCTCGCAGTTCTCGCTCGAGCTCAGCTTCTCGCCGCCGTCGATCATGGCCGACACGACCGTCGTCGGGCTGCTCGACACCCCCCAGCTGCCGTGGGACCGCGCGCTGCTCGCCGAGGTCAACTTCCGGATCGTCGGCCGCGCGTTCTCGTGCCACCTCCTCACGTTCTGGCCCGACGAGTCGATCGGCGTGCTGCTGCACGCGGTCGACACGTTCCTGGCGCAGCTATAGCGAGCACACAGGTGGAGACCGGCATCATGACGCTCGATCGGCTCAACGCCGGGGTGTTCTCGGTCGACCGCCAGCTCAAGATCGTGCACTGGAACCTGTTCATGGCGACCAACAGCGGCCGGCCGGCGGACCAGGTGCTCGGCCGCGAGCTGTTCGCGTGCTTCCCCGAGCTGCCCGAGCCGTGGCTGCGCTGGAAGCTGCGCAGCGTGTTCCTGCTCGGCACGTTCGCGTTCTCGTCGTGGAAGCAGCGCCCGTACCTGTTCAAGTTCCCGCACAACCGCCCGCTCACCGGCGGCATCGACTTCATGCACCAGGACATCGCGTTCCTGCCGGTGACCGCCGAGGACGGCGTCGACTCGGTGTGCGTGCTGGTCACCGACGCGACCGACGCGGCGCTGTCGCAGCGCGCGCTGCACGACGCGCACCGCCGGCTCGAGCGCGAGATGGCCGAGCGCCAGCGCGTCGAGGACGAGCTCCGGCTCGCCCACAAGCTCGAGGCGGTGGGCCAGCTCGCCGCGGGCATCGCCCACGAGATCAACACCCCGATCCAGTACGTCGCCGACAGCGTCAGCTTCCTCGGCGAGGCGTTCGACGACATGCGGGCGATCATCGAGCGCCATCGCGAGGCGCCGGTCAACGGGGCCCAGCGCACGGCGGCCGCCGACAGCGCCGAGCTGTCGTACCTGGAGCACAACGTCCCGGCCGCGGTCGATCGCGCGCTGAAGGGGCTCGAGCGCGTCGCGACCCTGGTCCGGGCGATGAAGGAGTTCGGCCAGCCGAGCGTCGGCGGCAAGTCGTTCGCCGACCTCAACCGCGCGGTCACCACCACGCTGACGATCGCGAGCTCGGCGTACAAGGACGTCGCCGACATCGAGCTCGAGCTCGGCGACGTCCTCGAGGTGCCGTGCCACGTCGCCGAGCTCAACCAGGTGTTCCTGCAGCTGATCGTCAACGCGGCGGACGCGGTCGCCGAGGCCCACCCCGCACCGGCGCGCGGCACGATCCGGATCCGGACCTGGTGCAACGCCGAGGCCGTGTTCGTCAGCGTGGCCGACAACGGCACCGGGATCCCCGAGGACATCCGCAGCCGGGTATTCGACCCGTTCTTCACCACCAAGCCGGTCGGCCGAGGCACCGGGCAGGGGCTCTCGATCGCCCGCTCGATCGTGGTGGACCGCCACGCCGGCACGCTCAGCTTCGACACCACGGTCGGCCATGGCTCGACCTTCCTGGTCCGACTCCCGCGCTAGCACTGACCACAACGCCCACCCAGAAAGCCCCCAGACCCCATGTCGTCGAAAATCTCGCTCGCGCAATGGCGCGCCGCTGTGGAGGGCGCCGCTTCGGAGATCGCCAGGTACGCGCTGTCGTTCACCGGCGCGACCGTCCTCGATCCGGTGGGCCTCGAGTGCGCCTCCGCGATGGTCGGTGCTCACATCCCGCTGGTCGGCGCGGGCCAGGCGTTCGACCTCGCGCTGGTCGCGTCCCCCGAGAACTGCAAGGCGCTGTCGCGCGCGATCCTGTGCATGAAGGAGGGCGCGCCGCTGCGCGACGCCGAGGTCGCCGACGCGGTCGGCGAGATCGTCAACATGCTCGGCGGCACGATCAAGCGCCGGCTCGCGGGCCGCGGCAGCGAGCTCGAGCTCGGTCTGCCGCTGTTCCTGCACGGCTACATCCAGCCGACCGATCGGCTGACCGTGATCGCGCTGCCGACGCGGTTCGACGCGATCGACACGATCGTGTTGATCGCCGGCCAGCGCGGCTAGCGCTGCGCCGCGGCCGCCAGATCGAGCAGCTGCGGCAGCGAGTACGATCCGAGCCTGGCCAGGTAATCCTTGTCCTTGGTCTTGCGGGTCGCCTCGCCGATCGCCGCGATCAGCTTGTCGCGGGTGCCGTACTTGCTCTTCAGCGTCTGGGTGGCGCGCTGCAGGCGGAGCAGCTGGGCATTCGACGCCTTCTGCAGCCGGGTCTCGAGCGCGTCGGTGTCCTGATCAGCGGCGGCGATCAGCGGCGCGATCGCCTTGGCGAGCGCCGCCTTGGAGCCATGCGCCTCGGCGACCCGCGCCCTGGGGTGGCGCGGCCCGACCTTCACCGGGGCTGCCTTGACCTTGGCCTTGGCCTTGGGCGCCGCCTTCTTGACCGGCTTGGCCTTCGGGGCGCGCTTCTTCACGGACTGAGTCTTCTTGCTGGACATGGTCGTCTCGCCTCACTGCTGCGTGCCGGAGCCGGCAGCCGGATCCGGAGGCGGGCGATCCTGCTCGGACGTGCTCGCCGCGTCAAGCGCGGATAGCAGGCGATTCAGATCGTCCACGGTAAGCGTCGCCTGGAACTGCACCACGGCGTTGTCGACGGTCACGCCGAGCTTGGCGACGAGCGCGCCAAGGGACTTGAGCTGGGCCGCCGCACCGAGCAGCGCCAGCTCGCCCTTTGCGTATGATTCCAGATTCTTGGCTTGCTCCTGAGTGGCCATCACGGCGCTGAGCTGGAACTTCGCGCCGTCGGTGAGGTCCAGGCTCGCCGCGAACGCGGCCGGCCCGGCGCTGATCTTGCCCTCGGTGAGCTGGACCAGCCCATCGCGGATCCGCGGATCGGTCCGGCCCACCGCCCACAGCGGCGAACGCGCGTTCACCAGCCGGCGCCACGTGGTGAGCTCCGGGTCGTCGGCCGCCTTCTTGCCGCTCGACAGCGCCTCGGTGAGGTAGGCCTCGTCCGAGCCGAGCACGATGGTGTCCGGGCGGCTGTACGCGAAGTACATCGTGCGGTTGCCGTCCTTCGCGAGGTACACGGTGCGATCCTGCACCGCCTTGCCGGTCACGGTGCCGCCGCCGGTGCCGACCAGCTTGGTCACGCAGTCCTTGAGCTCGGTCTCGGGGACCGAGCCGGTCGCGATCATCAGCACCGGCCCGGTGCCGGGCTGCAGGCCGGTGTGCGGGCCGAGCGCGATGATCACGCGCTTGATCTGCTTCTCCAGATCGATCTTGCACGCCTCCTTGAACCGCTGCCAGCGCTCGGCGAGCGCCGCGTCGTGCGTCAGCAGTTGCTCGATCGCGCGATCGACGACCTGCGAATCGGTCAGCTTGGCGACGTCGACGCCGACCACCGCCTGCGCATTGGCCGGGACCACGGCGAGGCCGGTCAGCTCGGGCGCATGCCCGGGCGGCGGCCCCGCCTTCTTGCCGCAGCCCACGGCTCCGGCCACCGCGAGCGCGGCGAGCACGGCCAGCGCGCCGCCTCGATAGCCGGCCCGGTGGTCGATCCTGCGTGCCTCCGCCACGACGATCCTGTGACTGTTCGCCGGGGCTACTGGTTGCCCATGCCGCCGAACGCGCCGAGCAGACCACCGAGCTGCGAGACCAGCGCCTGCAGCTTCTGGCTCGACATCACGACCTGGGCGTGGAGCTCTGCGCCGTCGCTGGTGAACTCCGCCTTGTCGACATAGGCCTGGGCCTGCTTGGCCTGCAGGGTGGTCATGCTCGCGGCCTGGGCCGCGGCCTCGGCGTTCTCGAACTGGATCCGGAAGTCGACCGCGAGGCCGTCGGTGACGTTGACCGAGCCGAACGCGGCCTTGGGCTTGCCCGGGATGCTGTCGAGCATCTTGCCGCTGACCAGCATCCACAGCGAGTCACCGGTGTTGATCTTCTTGTAGCGCTCGACGAAGCCCGCCGAGTCCTTGAGCTTCGAGCCGCCGGCCGTGACCGTCTTGAGGCCGGCCGCGGACGCGTTATCGCCGAACACCGCGACCACCGTGGAGTCGTTGACGAACGTCAACGCGGCCGGCGGCCCGCCCTTGGTGTTCGCGAACAGCCAGACGTCGCCGTCGCGGGTCATCGTGGTCCCTTGCTTGGCCATCTCGTCCTTCATCGCGTCCAGGCACTGCGCCGCCTTCGCCTTGTCCGCGCCGTGGGCCACGAGCACGCCGTTCGGCTTGCTGCGATCCGCGCCCTGCTTCACCCCGATCGAGATCGACTTCACCGAGTTCGTCGGATCGTAGCCGCACTTCGCCTTCATCTCCGCGTTGAGCTGGCCCATCTGCCCGGACATCATCTTGGGCTCGATGAACTGCTTCCACAGCGCGCTGCCCTGGACCTGCGCGAAGTTGATGCCGAGCACCGCCTCGGAATCGACCGGCAGCAGCGCGAGATCATCGCCGCTGGCCACGCCGCCTTTGTCCGCCTTCTCGGCCGACTTGTCTCCGGACGCTGAGCCGGACTTGTCGTCCTTCTTGCAGGCGGTGAGCAATCCCAGCCCGAGCATGACAACGAGCCAGCCTTGGCGAATGCGTACCATCGGAATTCTCCTGTGTAGCATCCGGTCTGGACGCCGTCGGGCCTTATAACATCCCGTGATAGGGTCCGCCATGCCCTGGTTACGCCATCGCCTCCGCGACGCGGACGTGTGGGCGCGCGTCGACAGCAATGCCGCGCTGATCAAAGACTCCGAGGGTCGCGTCGAGATCGTGTACAAGCCCGGCGGCGGTGCCAGAGTTTATCGTGCGGGTGCGCGCAACCTCACACCCGCGCCCGGCAGCGAGCCGATGGACTTCGAGGCCGGCGAGCCAGCCGAGACGCGCGACAAGGACGCAAAGCCCGCAGCAGGGGGCTCGCCGCGCCGGTCCGGCGAGCGCACCGCGTCGCCGGCCGCCGCGCCCGCCGACGCGATCCACGTCTGGACCGACGGCGCGTGCAGCGGCAACCCCGGGCCGGCCGGGCTCGGCGTGGTGATCCTCGGCGACGGTTCCGGCCAGCGCGAGATCAGCGAATACCTCGGAGAGGGCACCAACAACATCGCCGAGCTCACCGCGATCCTGCGCGGCCTGCAGGCGGTCAGCGACCGGGCCCGCCCGGTGATCGTGTACTCCGACTCCGCGTACTCGATTGGCCTGCTGACCCAGCGCTGGAAGGCCAAGAAGAACGTCGAGCTGGTCGAGGAGCTGCGCGCGCTGACCCGGACATTCTCCGATCTGCGGTTCGTCAAGGTCGCCGGCCACGCCGGCATCGCGCTCAACGAGCGCGTCGATCAGCTCGCCACCGGCGCGATCGGCCGACGCGGCACCACCGATCGCCGGGTGTGACCCGGTTGCGATCGTCAGCGATGACTCACTCGTCGCGCTGGACCTCGGCGGCAACCTCGGCCAGGGTCACGAGCGTCCAGCTCGCGGCCAGCTGATCGAGCAGCTCGTCCAGCCGCGCGAGCTTGTCGGCGATCGGCAGCCGCAGATCGGGCTGGCGCGCGACCAGCTCGCCGGGGATGCCATCGCGCTCGGCGTCGGCGAAGTCGATGCCGTGGAGCTCGAAGTTCCAGAACCTGCGGCGCGCCATCGCGTGGACCAGGCGGCGGCGGATCACCGCCGGCGCGACGATCAGCGAGGTGCCGATCGCGGGGAGCCGCAGCCACGGCGTGACCGCGACCGGCAGCTCGACGACCGGCGCCTGGCCGCGCCGCCACGGCGCCGCCATCGCGGGGCGGTAGGGCTCGGCCGGCGCGCCGAGCGCGCGCGGGTTGGTCATCACCGCGCCGCTCGGCCGGCCGGCGAGCGCGAGCACCGCCATCACCGCGGCCTTGGCGGCGTAGTAGCCCGGCGCGGGGAACAGCGACGAGTCGTAGCGATAGCCGAGGTGCGCGAGGTGGTCGAGCATCGCCGGCGACAGGTCGTAGCCCGGGGCGCGGAACCCGCGCGGCGGCCGGCCGGTGATCGCGCGCAGCACGCGGTCGCAGCCGTCGAGCTCGGTGGCGACCTTGGCCGGCGCCAGCCGCGCCAG
>Ga0307515_10008721_pt1 | contig 19707 bp, 24 predicted proteins | sample 17_EM_MG_FD_194513 | JGI IMG/M metagenome (GOLD analysis project Ga0307515, IMG submission 194513) | Populus trichocarpa ectomycorrhiza microbial communities from riparian zone in the Pacific Northwest, United States - 17_EM | ecosystem: Host-associated > Plants > Roots > Unclassified | place... | reverse complement strand
CTGGCATCTCCAGCTGAGTGGCATCTCCAGCTGAGTATGGAATGACCATCATCTTAGAGAGATTATGCATCAGCCCAACTGAAGCCATACGACAGGAGATAAACCATATATGCAACATTCTCGATGAGACCGACGGAGGAACTCGAGTTGTCCCGTATTGTGGCTAGGGTCTCAAGCCAACTCGTCTCACGTGCAACACTACAGAAACCACAGCAACTACAATAGTAGCCCTAAGAAAAATCCAATCGCTTTTTGGCCTGCCCCGCGATTCTCGCCATTTCGAATTACATACAACCCTCTGGCCTTTAGAGCCTGTAGAAGAGCATTCTCCATTACCGCTTTCCCTCCCGCCTGTCTGTCGCGCAGCGCCTTTCGCGCCACAACTTCCTCACTGACGACGATTCCAGAGAGTGTTGCGTCTATCAAAGGTCTCTTCCCCTTGCTTTCTCCGCTTTCCTCCGCATGTCATCCGCTAACCTGTTAAGACCAGCAGTGCGTAATGTTACACACGGGACGAGATTAGATTAGATCTGAGGTAGACTCGAAACGTTTTGGTAGCCGTCTAGGTTCGCTCGCCCGGGTACCCGGGAGTTAAACATGATCCTCTAACATAGCGATAGCGCAATGCGGACCAAGCCAAGCCGCCGTTACTCCTTCAACATCTTATTTATGATAACTAGTATGTACCGGCTGGGCCATCACACGGTTCATAATGTACATCATCACCTGCAAGTACCCGGGAGATTGAGGGAAAAGCCCGGAATATCTCATCTCGTCAGTGATACGTCCAGTCTCAAATCTGGGGGCGAGTACCTAGGCCATCTCGTCTCGAGTGCAACACTAGTAGTGTAATATAGCAACTATCAGCAAGTGTCTATTCACCTATCGTTGGGTTATAACGGTGTGCGGTATCGTGGAAATGCTCGATAACGCTCGAGTTGCCAGTTCGTGGAACTCTCACCTGTGGAAAGAGCACACTGTTACTAATATTTCAAGAGAACCTCATAGACCGCGGTGATTCCGTCGTCTTGCTCGCCGAATGGCCGTCTGGTCCGGCGGGAGAGGATTATCGTACAATGCTCATCAACTCCTGCCAATGTTCCGGAACGCACAGTCCAGGCAGATTTGATCCTGATCAGAGCCGGCTTGTGCGAAGGTCGACCGATCTGCAGAATGGAGGCCCGAGTCGACCCAGGTTTGAAATATATCGGTTTCGGTTAGATTATCGCGGGCAATGTGTTGGGGCCGTGCCCCATTCCTCATGATCTCCGATGTGAAGGTCCACATCTTGTTGGAAAGGGTCCCGCCCCGTATCCGAGGAAGAAGGCAACTGTTGCATGAATCTGCGAGAATTGAGCGCTGTATGGGTGGGCGACCTTACGGTCGCCGTGTGGTGAGGAAGCAAAGGGAGGTAGATGGAATCTCTTCAATTTCCTTTAGTATTAAATAGTCAATGAACTATTTCCACTGCTAGCATATTGCGGCCTTTGTTTGGTGATGAAAGCCCAGTACTAGAGGGATATAAGTTTGAACAAGAGTAACATGCTACTACAAGTTAGTTGCTGTCATAAAGAGCTAGATATATGGCGATGTTTGGTATCTTGAATTTTCTCGATTTTTCATCCTTTTTGGAATGGCTAATGAGCAACGTCTGGTAGCTGAGTTGTAGGCAATGGTAGGGTTTAGGGCTAAGTTACACTCCAAAAGGGTTGATGACAAGACATCATATTAGAACTTAAGGAAGCGGTGCACTAGGTGGCCCAATAATCTCGCGTGGGGTGTCAGTTCATGGGCATTTCTTGGTTTTCTCGTGCACAGCCTGACCAATTAGGTAAAATATCTAGGGTGGAATCTGGGCATGAGAAAATTTCTTCTGGATTGCGAATACCTACCAGCTCTTTTTTGTGTACAAGTGCGGGCCCTCATTTCCATGTTTTCTCTCAAAAAACTCCTTCGGACAGAAAATCAGGTGATCGCACGAGAATTGTGGGGTCAGGTTTATTAGGCCGAGTGACTTCACACGTGATTTCGACGGAGAATATCCTTCAACGACGCTGTCGTCGAATAGAAGCTATGGGGTCTGCAGAAACACGAGATGAGAACTCAATCGTGGGAACAAAAGGCTACCACAAACATTGGTCGAATTCATAGAAGGAATTTGTCGCTCGCAGGAAGAGTCTGTGCATCCCTCAAGATTTTGACAGCATGTCCCAGAGAAATAGACCATGGAAGTATGGAACTAAGAGAGCTCTGGATTCTATGACGCACATTCAACTAGACCCATCCTATCTCAAAACCCCGGCTCATCAGGGTCAAAGATATTGTATGGGCTTCGGGTCCATTCTATTAACAGAATCCAGATGCTTTATATACTCACGATTGGAGCATCTCCTCCATCTCCCATATTGTTCAGCATCCGCACAGAAAACCCAGAATCCATATCCTCCTTCATCGATATCATCCTCAAGCCCGCTGCAAACCTAGCCCGACAGACTGTTGCAAGCTCACATCCAAATAACCAACATCAAGTTTAGAGACGGCGGAAACCGGTTCCTCGGCGCTTTAGTTCCCTGGAAAACAACAGTCAACACACAAACACCAACGTTCTTCCCACGCCGAGACCGTTCAACAATGTTCACCAGCGCATCTGGGAACCGCAGCGCATCTGAGCATGGCCATTTCCAACCATATATAGAACCTGAGCCCCAACACATCCGCTTCCAACCACACACACCACCCACAGCCGAACACGGCAACTTCCAACCATACATCGAGTCTGTATCCGAGTCTGCGGATAACGCCAGCCACTACCAGCACCACACCCCCATACCCTTAGAACCCCACCCCACACCGGCCGGACCTCAAAACACAACCGCAGCCGAACTACCAGGCGACTCTCCACCCTCCGCCCACGACATCATAACCACCCTCCTCTCCCACGCCCCCTCCGCCACCGACATCCGCCTCCTCCACCACCTCCGCAACCGCCTCCTCCACCTCGAACAAACCGCCGCCACCAACAACACCCGTATCCAAGACCTCACGCAGCAACTACAAGAACCCAAACACCCCGCGCTAACCCGCCTCCACTCCCAACTCGCCGTCAACGTAGATCGCATCCAAAAACTCACGCTCGAGCGGGACCGTCTCCAACAGACCGTCGACGGCCTTTGCGGCGAGCTCCGGCTCACCCCAGGTGGGGCTTTCCACGACGGCCCCGCGGACGGTAGCGACTTCCCGCCTAACCCGCTGCACGGGCAGGTCCTTGATGAGAACCGTGTGCTGCGGCAGCACCGGGGGCGGCTCGAGCACCTGATGCGGCTGCAGGAGGTGGAGCATGTCCTTGACCGTGCGCCGGTGGAGGCGGAGGTGCTCATGCTGCGTGATCGGGTGGGGCGGTTGGTGGAGCAGCGGGGGAGGTTGGCGGGGGAGAATGAAGAGTTGAGGGGGGTTGGGGCGGTGTTGCTTCGGGAGGTTGAGGAGATGGGGGAGGTTATTGAGGGGTTGAGGAGGGAGAGGAGGGATGCTGGTGTTGTTGTGCGTGGGTTGCATTGGCGGCTGGGTCGGGGTGGTGAGTAAGGGTGCATAGATTTGTTGGGTATCGAGGGTTGGGATCGCAAATCTTGCCGGGGTTTGGTGTTTCTGCTGGGCGGTAGGTGGGCTGGTCTGGGGAGGGAAACCGTGGAACGAACAACATAGTGGCCAGTTTTGAAGGGGCAAACACAACATTATGTTCAAGTACCTGTATGGGGAGGAAGATGGTCTGGTCTGGGGAGGGAAGCCGTGGAACGAACAGCATAGTGACCAGTTTTAAAGCGGGAAAGCACAACATTATGTTCAAGTACCTGTATGGGGAAGAAGATGGTCTGGTCTGGGGAGGGAAACCGTGGAACGAACAACACAGTGACCAGCTTTGAAGGAGAAAGCACAACATTATGTTCAAGTACCTGTATGGGGAGGAAAGCCCTGGAACGAACAACATCGAGCGCAGTTTTGAAATGTGAAGGACCAAGAGCTAATACCCAAGTACGGGACGGAAAGCCCTGGAATGTGAAAAGTACTGGTGTTGCAACTTCTGTAAGTGTTTCAATGTGTCCGGAATTGATTTGTCTGACACTGGTAGGTCCTACCAAAACCTTGAACAGGAACATGCGTTCCTGCTTCCAACATGTTGACAGGAAGCATGGAATCCGCCGGGAGCAGTTGTAATATGCGGTGCTGGATTAGTCGATTCGGAGAAAACGGGGAATGAATGGGATGCACTAGGTGGAGTTTTGAAAGATTGATGGGTTCGTGTAAATGTACAATAATCGTTTGAGCGTGGTATCTGGGTATTTCTGGTTTTAGGGGGCTTTGTACCTTAGTTCTTACAATATTAACTAGCACCAGATTCTACGATATCAATGGTAAATAATTCATCAGTGATCATTAGGATTCTCCATAGGCTTGATTTTACGCTTTCTGCACCAGAAATATCTTTAACATCGCCCTTCGCTAGACGCTATTCTCTCACCAGTTAAGTCAATCCATACTCTTGCCATACATCCTAATACAGCCATCCGTCGGTCAGAATAATGAGCAATTATTACAGCACCGTACGCGTGCTCCACCCATCATGGAATAAATTCTGTTCCGCACCACGCAAAAGGTTAAACATCCAGCAGGCGCCATAAAAGTTTTTCCCTGCAAATAAAGATAGTAACAATACAGACTGGCAACAAGGGGATTGATGAGTCGGTATCTCCACTACTATTGCTGTGAAGGTGCTGTAGCGTGGGCAGTGAGAAGTGACGGCCAGATGCGGAGACATAGAGGTAATCACATCCGCCGCTAACCAAAGCCGTCGTTCGGAGCACAACCTTAATAGAATCCGTCATTCCGGACGGTCGCACGGACCTGCATCTGTCTGTGCACGCAGTGTAAATCCATGTGCACGCCATCGTTACGCTGTGAAGCAAGCGGCTCAGAGCACGAAGGATGCATGCATCTAACTCCGTGTGACGGCAACCGATTGGAACACAGCCTCTTTAGTAGCACGTTACTCGTGCTCCCGTCAAAACAAAGACCGTAATATGCACGCAAAATCATTCATTGGCTACTAGTACACCGCCCCTACCGCCCCTTGCTCCCCCGCCACATGGCGACCGTCAGGTCCCCCGCCCCATACACCTCCCAGTCCTCGCAGACTCCCGCGAGAACTGCTTTCTTGCCGGGGTATGGGGCGGGGACCCTGCCCAGCAGGATGCGCACCTCCGCCTCGGAGGTCTTAAGGAACGGGGCCCGGCCCCAGCACATGGCCCACGAGCAGCCGATCTCGTGGACCTTCATTTCCTTCGGCTTCTCGCCGACGTGGTTAGGTCTGCGGAAGATGACCTGCTTGACGAGGTCGGTGGGGACGGGGCGGTCTGTGAAAAAGGCAAGGAAGCAGTCGGCGCAAACGAGGGTGTGGGTGGCCCAGCCACCCGTGATCCGGCGATTCAGCGGGACAGACCACCAGTGGTGAGGAGGGTGGAGGGGGCGGAAGATATTTTCTCCTCCGGGAACGGATTTGTGGACGACGAAGACGGTGATTATGCAACTCTATGCCGACAATCAGCAATGTCCAAAACGATTGACAGTGAGGAAGTAAAAATCTAAACGTACCTTGCAAAAAACCTGGTTGCATCCCCAGCACTCAATCGTTCCTTGCCGTCGTTCGATCATGTAAACGATAGTCTCACGCCATTCCCTTTCGTCAAGCAAGGCTTGTTGGCTACGCCAGTTCCTCAGTGCTTGGGCACGACTTTTCTCTGCTTTTTCGATGAGCCTATCATGATTGGAATGGCAATAGGCACATTCAATGGAATAAGTCTCAAGAGACTGCCAATAGTAGCGAACCGTGCTATCGGCTTCAGATCTTGGGAAACGAGGCGAGATAATTCTTGAGTTGATTATACACGCCACTCTGTGTTGCAATTCCTCATCCCACCCTCCGTGCTTCGCTTGCCAGAGGAGGTATTCCAGCTCCTTAACATTCGTTGCCACTTGGACCGGGCGCTGGTTCCGAAGAAACCTTGGCTCCCAAGACTGTCGATACCAGAGTTCCTCCGTATGGCTAATTCCACCGCCGAATCTGAGGCCTGGGTGAAGGCATCGGTGAAGAACAGGATCGGTGCAATTACACGGGAACCGACCACCTGGAGGAGGACGTCTCGATCCGACTCTTGGTCCTTCGATGAGATACATATCCGCCTTGGTTGTCGATGCATCGTCCAGCTCGTTTTTCAGCGACTTGAGTCTCAGAAGGTCAATCTCGTACTTGAGTTCCGTCCTCCTAGACTTGCTAGCCTTCTCTTCATCGGTGAACTCGAAGTCGAGAACCGTGGAAATGTCAGGTTTATTTCTACCGGGCACACTTGAAGCTCTCTGCGGAACTGCGAGCCGGGCCTGGGTTCGTCCTTCCAATCTCATCCCCACATCAAGATCCGGTGGAGGCGGGAACTGAAGACCAAACGCTCCCGAACACTTTTCGAGCTTCAAAACCTCGACATAATTGTTAATCCGCTGTATATCCAACTGCTTCAAATGCTTGAGATCATCATCGTCGGTATAGAAGCAACCTATAAGTCTCTCTTTCGCCCAAACTTGCTCCAAACGATGTTCTTTGATCCTCTCGAGTAGCGGGTTGATCTTGCTGAAAACCTTCTCGAGTTGTGTAAAGTCCAAGTACAACCCCGACGGATTTATAGGCTTCTTCTGCACCCAATTGACTTCGGACCACATGATCGCGCTCATAGCAGGCGAGCACGCAGCAAGATTCATCACATCCCTATGCGTTAGATACCGACAGATCTGGCTCGCAATCGGAAATCTGGACATCATTTCGAGCAAGTACCACTCGAACGACGGGCCATCAGCATCCTCGGCTTGGAGCTCAGGCGGGTATTTTGCGGATCTCGTGTATTTCGCGTAGCTCTTGTATCTTGCGAACGACAGTGCGTGTTGGAGATGGAATTTGATGTCCTTTGTGGTGCGAAAAAATGCGAGATGGGTGGGGTTATCCATGTTGAAAGTGTTGATGAAGGGTTTGCGATAGGAACCGTTCATATTTGCGACGGGGTGGAGATTATATGTGTAGATTGTAAATTCGCCGAGAGATGATTGACAGTCGCGATTTGAAGGGTGGTTATTGGAATGTCTATCGGGGCGCAAACCCCCATGCTGGAATCTCAGGAGCTGGTAGGCTTGAAGACGTGCACGGCGTGTCACTCACTCTCTGGCGCCAGGGAAGAGACGAGTGCCATACCTCTTCCTACTCCAACCACGACTCCCAGATTAATCTGCTGCGTAGGTGAGGCCAAAGTGTCGGGACGTACCTGAATAATTGGTCCCTCACGCGAACATCCAGTGGCTCAGTACTCGCCAATCCCAACAGATAGCCGGTCCTATTTACCCAGACCAAAGTTCCCAGCACAATAGAGATCATTCGTGCGCTACTGCTCCCTAATTACTGAAACAGGAGCTTATGCCCAGCCTCTTAGCGTCACTCGCCCTGAACCCTAGTTGCGCTACTAAAGACTACCACAACCACCTTGAAGAAAAGCTCCGTTTTCAAGCACCTCGAGTTGTAAAATTGACCACGACAATTCCCCCTAGCCATAAAATTCGCCATCAACTTGTGCCCAAGAACCCAACATGAACCGCCAAACCCTGCACAAATTCTGAGGTCTCTATTCCAGCACACCCCTTCCGTCTTCAAACTGCCCCTCGAGCTTATCCAAGTTGAGAGGATGGTGGGTATGCTTGGGTATCAAGGGAAGGTATCAATTAACACATATATGTAGAGCAATCGCCACACTAGAGGACCACAGATTCTAGCGTCCTTGATATTGCTAGGCCCTATAGCCGCAATCACCTAGCCCACGCAACGACGTATCTAATCCGTATGACAGACTATCACCTGGGAACTAGAAAGGCACCGGGAAGCAGGTATGCGTTGTGATTGTGTTTTGTCTGTGGCGATCATAGTTCTTGCATATACTGGCTAAAATTGCGAGGATGTTTCCTCTCTGTAATTATTCGAACTCATGCTAATTTATTCTGCGATAGCTTGAGAACTAGCATAGGTGGCATGTCCACTACTTCGGTGGGCCTCCAGTACCTCAAGGTGCACATACGTTGGCTGGAAGCACGGCTCTCGTCTCTTCTGAGACGATGGATGTCGGGCATTATTCGCCACCTCAGTCCTTTGTGACACCTCTCGCCCTAGCTCTGAATCCTGGTCCTGCGGAAGAGGCGACAGATTCGGCACCCCTTGTCTTCTTCTGGAGGCAGTGAGGGCGACCAGGCCGGTGAGCAGTCGACTGCTCTAGCAATGGTTCCGACGCCGGTAGTGGCTCGGGTTCCATTCGCATTCTGGTTCGTCGCAGGATCTTCGGCGCCTACTTTAAGAGGCTTTCCGAAGATTACCACAGCTAGAAAGCGTATTGCTAGAGCTTCAGCTAGACTTCGAAGAGCTCCTCAAAGCCGTCCGTCTAATCAAGCCCCTTCCTTCATGAAGAGGTAAGGTTGGATCTGAAGCAAGTGCAAAAGCGGCGGGTTCTTAGGGTTTAGAGATGGCCGAATCAAGTTCCAACCCTGAGTCAGCACCGGCATCTGAGGCTGAGGCCAGTAAGGATCCGGTCCAGATACAGGAGGAATTCAGAAGTGACTTGAAGAGGACCCTGGGAAGGAGTTACTTGCACTTGCCGAGGAGTGAGAGGTTTAAAAGTAATAGTCCAAGTCTTCGGATGCGGGAGATGATGGCACGTGATGCAGTTTCATCTCTTGTTTGTTAGCGAGATTGGAGAAAAACAGAAAAGCACAAAAAATCCCAAAATACAAAAGCCCCGGACAGACTAAAAAGGGAGTGGTTGGTTGAGGATGTATTTGGGATCGGAGTTTTTTCTACTCTCGTATACCAGACTTTCCGGGTTCACTTCGTGGTGAAATGAGCTTACGAGCGAGGCGAAAAGGTCTGGGCACGAGAGCAAGTTTTTCTCGTGTTTCGCCAACTTCTTCTCAGAATTTTGCAGATTGGGTAGGTAAAGCTCTTGGCTTTATGTCTCACTCTAACGTTGTACCCCAGGAAAGAGCGATGGGGTTGAATGATGGTGGAAGGATGTACCGAGGGGTAATTGCGTAAGACCAGCTTGTATTAAATACAGTTCTAAGTAGTGCTTGTTGTATGAATATACATTGTACTAGTAGACATTCGATTCCATCACAGTTTTATGATTTGGCAAGGCTGCGTGTCACAAAACTGCCACCGACGCCTGCATAAACTTGGTGCTTTCCCGTTCGCCAGTTTTCTAACGACCTGCATGAGCTGGCCACCATATTTCTGGCCAGAAGAAATTTAAAACCCCGTCATCCCCACTTGTTCTTCAATCCCCCCTCAGATCCATCATCATGAGCAACGATATGTCGCAAGATTTAGAGAAGGGAAAAATTGCGCCTTCGTCGTCGGATGATAGTGATCGCGCTGATGACTCGAACGGTAATCCACCAACCAACCACAAGAATGGGGGACAGGTACTTACTTGAGACTCACAGACGCCGAAATCCCCATACCTCCGACAGCCGACAACCAAGCCAACCAGCCTGCGATTCCCACACCGAGTGAACCCACAATCCCAGAAGCCGATCCCGAACCGAGCCCTGGAAAGCGCAGGGCTGAATCATACATGGAGCAAGTCAAGGCCCTGCCATATGATACCAGATGCATTACCGATGATTTCGAGTTTAACGCCGATGTTGTTGATATAATCGTTATGAAGTTGAAAGATGATGGGTCCATTTTACCGTCCCACCACATTAAATCGACCAACGATTTGATAGAATTCCTTGAAACGACCGATATACATTCCGAGTCTGCGCCAGCAGAATCTTCCGCCGATATTTCATACGTGTTCCTCGTTGAGGATCTTTCAACATCCATGATGAAACTTCTTGGTGGATATCTCAAGGTTCCGCCACAGGTCTTTATCAAGCACATTTCGGGCGGTGAATTCATTCAAACACGTAAACAGCTCTCCCATCGCAGCCACGGGAGTTATCCATGTACACCCGGGTGTCCAGGCTTCCAACGCAATACTGGTGCTATTCCTGAAGCGACGGCCGAAGACCAGGGTTTGCTCTCGTTTACTTGGTGGAGGGCGTCCGCCTATGACAAAGCCCGGCACGATTGTCTGAAAAGCGCGCTATTTGAGGGAGACGATTGCCTTCGTCAACGTGGTTTTGAGCCAGTTGCGTGGGAGCGACTTAGCTTACCGCCTCTGCCTGAAGTTTCCAGTTCTTGGCACGACACTGCCTGGACCATGGAGCCACAGACCAGGGTTTTCAGGCCCTACCATACAATCACAAAGGTTGAACACAATGCGTGGATATGTGCCGCGGAGGAACGGCTAACATTGTTTGAATGCAACCAGAGATGCGGTTAGGTTTTCCATTCTTGTACGCCCATATCAGCATAGACTGACATTAGGCCATGTAATGCCCAAAACTCATAGTCATTACTCTTTTTGACAAAAAACATAGCCTGAGGTGGAGAGGGCGTTCAAACTGTGAGTTATTCTCTTCCCAGGATGAATGGAGCCGTGTTTCGCAAGCCGCAATCCAATTTCATTTTGGTGGGGATATACGAGCCGTAGGTGAGGAGGAAACCGCACAGGATAAACACGCACTTGATGCGAGCACCCGTGGGTTTTTCTCGTCCCTGTTGGAATCTGCAGCGCAAGAACGGCAGTCTTCTGAACTACACGGCAGTCCAATATTGCCTCGGATACTCACCAGCACTAGAGTAAAATTCCTACTAGCAACATCAAAAATGTGGAAAAGCATCTTCGTTCAAATGAGTCAGACTCTTGACTACATCGACAGATCGTCATCCAATGATGCCCGTCTTGGAACAAGTCTACTGGAGTGGAGAAGTATGCTTGGCAATTGGCGATGTCTTCTTGTTGATTATCGTTCCCAGCTCAGGCAGCAAGCTTCCATCGGAGAGATCTCTGAAGAGTGCAAGCCGGCAGACCCGAGAAAAGAAGATGTAAAGGAACTGAAAACTCTCTATGCAATTCTTGAAAAAGACTGCCAGATTATAGAGGAACGGGTTGATCGCAGTTTTCAAGTGTTGATGTCCACAATGTCGATAATCGAAAGTAAAAACGCTATCTCTCAGGCAGAATCTATCGGCAAATTAACTGAGCTGGCATTCATATTTATTCCTCTGAGTTTTGTAAGCTCGTTCTTTGGGATGAACGTAAAAGTATGCAGGTATTGTCCCCAATATAAATGTATCGGAACTAATTTTATCGCCAATATAGGAATGGGATAACGAAAAGCCTCGAATGGCTTTGTTCTGGGCGTTTACGATTGGGCTTCTCCTGGCAGCATATATCGTGCGCCTCTCTATTCGTAGCCAATTCCTAATATCACTTATGGATCACCTTAAAGGGCAGATCGCTGCGGCTGATGCGATACCCGAAGGCCAGCCGATTCGAACCCGAGCATGGCTTCGATTTCTCTTAATGCACAATCATACAAAGATCTTTGTCATGCTGTGTGTTATCGTAGCCGCTCCACTTGCTCTCATTTGGGTGCTCTGGCCTCGACGACCAGACTGGGCACTCTGGCAGCCGCTTCTCGCAAGCAATCTAGTTGTTGGACTCTTTTGTGTCCTCTTCATTGCAGTCGTTATAAATCTACAGGTCGAATCGCTCAAAGTAGCGATATTATGCGTCCTAGTATTATTACATACCGTGTTACTTGGTATACCGCTCTCTTTCTTGTGGAGTTGGGGATGGCCGCGATACATTCCACTTGCAGCAACAGGAATTCTTTTTGGACTATTGTTCATCTGCGGGGTACTTATTTTTAATAAGATATATTGGAGTAGCGGAGGCGAGTATCGTTCTCTCGTGCTATTCTCTATCTTCCCTTTTTGCGTCCTTTATCATATGATGTTGCCCGTGTTGGTGATCTTGGTCGGCGAAATCCCCGCTGTGGAATTATGGGGACGGGGGCTAAAGATTGGAGTAACGGTGGCGTCGGTGATCGGGTATTGGATTTCGCTGATCGGCTTATGTCATATTTCGACGAGGGGGACGCACTGGCACTGGGACGTGGTTAGTCGGGCTAAGAGACTTCTAGAAGTTCTCTGTTCCGTTATGCGATAGAAGAGATGATTATGGGGTCCATTAATGATAGAACAGCTTAGATAGTGGGCGGTACCTTGTGGTGGTCACGCGCAGTTCCTTGCAGGTGGATACTACATACATAATGCTTTTATACTTACGTACTACTCAAGCATTCTGTCTATACTTCTCTTTCCGTCTATTTCCTTATTTCTTTGGGGCACTGTCCAGATGCGTGGGTATTCTCTCAAAGCTCTTGGTTTTCACGTTCACGTTTTCGTTTCCACACCTGGTCCGTGCGGATTTGTTTTCCTTGTATGTAGCTCGGGCTCTTATGCATGCCGCACTCAAAGTCAAGATGGCTAAACCAACCTTTGTACTGGGGTTGTAAGGCGAATACTAGAAATGTAATTCCTATTGACGAGCAAACCCACTCCATTTCCTCGTAGCAACTTGTTGCCAGTTAAAGCGTGGCTAGATTGCTAAGAGACAAAGGGTTCTAACGTACATAGATATCGAGATACTATCTGGGACGTTCAAAAACGACAAAGCCTTTCAAAAACTAGAAATGAAGTTTTATGGAAGTCAGACCCCAAGAACTACTCTTCGGATTAATGTAAACTGCCGGTGGCTGTTTCAAATTGTTCCGGCCGATACACAGACCCCGCCCGTTCGCAGACAGGACAGGTCAAGAAACTATGCAAACCCACCCTGTGGATCGGAATAAATTAGCACTTGTCAAAAAGCACCGCTCATCCCTCTGAGAAGGGACTGGAAGCAGAACGGGACTGGGCACTTTTAAACCAGGTCCATTGTACTTTGTGTACCTAAGTACTTACAAAACTAGGTATGGAAATACATACTCTCTTAACTCTGAGCTCCGAACTCTGTCCGCACAAAACTTCCGTGCTATCCCCTCTAACCCTCGCCACCTCCAGGTACCCTCAAAGTATTCCTTTTGACCGCCGTACCTTTCTACAGCAGATACCCAACGCTTCCGCAAAACCTTTCTTCCCATAAATCGCCAGGGTGACGTTCTCCCCAGCCTCGCTTCTGGCGGCCGAAAGCTTCGTGGCAATTCTGCCGTGTTCCAGGATCCGATGGGTGAATGTATCTAGAGGCTTTCAATGATTCCGGTAATCGTAAGTGTAGCTGAAAGGCAGATTGTTGGCCTGCAGAACCCCCCACCGCGACGATGCAGTATTTGACTATGGGAGGAGGAAGGAACGCGAACCGCAGATCGAGAAGCGAGGCTTCTGTATCTATTTGTGTGAGCGCCTCAAGATTGTGATCCCGAGTTATGGAAGCAGAATTCTGGTTGTCTGGCATAATTAGTTGCCACGCCAAATATTTGCGGTCTATTATCAAAGGAACATTAATAAAAATTGTTAGCAGATATAGATGCGATATGTTCTCCCAATCCAAAAGATGGGGTTTTAAATAGTCGCTGGCTGTCAAGGGTAGGAGGATCTTGTAATCTCATCCCATAAGGTACGGATGGGACAGCTCTCATGTTGAGGTTTGTTGGATGGGAATTCAATGCACTCGAGGCCAAGTGAGAAGCTTCTTTTCATTCGTATGAGTATACAGAACAAGGAGATGGTGGGCCCAGCCTTGTCAAGACAAGACATGAGTGCTTTCCCGTGCTTCACTGTTTCTTTTATGAGCGGCAAGATATACTTACCCCCAACGAAGTCAACCTCTGCAGCGAGGGTATTAAGATTGATTATTTTGTTTCAACCAAAATTACCAATGTGCTGCATGCTATACATTGAAATGCATAACTCAAAAGATTTCTTTATTACACACGTAACTTGGACGGAAAACACGATATTAAACTGAGCGATTCTGATAGAGCGTGCACCGATATTTAAGGTTCCTACTGTCCTCGAGTGGGTACTTACAGCCATGAAGCACGAGTTATCTCGTATCATCCCACTTCAATCTCGGGCGTTAGATTGGGGATTGTGGTAGTGATTGTAAGGAAGTCTAGTGGATTTTACAATATACTAATCCGTTAAATGGACCAATAGTATTAGTAGATTCAAGTTCCAGTGGAAGAGATGGTTAGCATTGAATGAGTACTCGAATAGAAAATTGAAGCCCAACTTTTATCCGCCGATATTGGAATCATTATCTACTGAACACATACACGTCTCCATACGCTCACCAGGTAGATTTACTGGGTCCAAAAGATGGTTGCTGTATTCAGTGTGAGGGCTCCATAGAATTATCCCGTTAAGGTAAGCTTTACTATATCAGTTGGTTACTGACTGAACAGCATCAACTTGACCCTGATGACGCAAATTGAGAATCCTCACACATCGTCATCAATTTGCCCCAACTGGCGGATTGAACCCTCCTACTGACTTGTATTCCTTCTTCCCTCTTCTTTCCCCGCACCGCCTACGAAACCTCTCTAACCACCAGCGACTAGCGACAAGATTCCATCTACCCACCGCCTATCATGGACCGCCTCCCACCGTCGTTGAAAGACGCCGGTGCCTCCCTCAAAAGCACTATCACAACCATTGCAAGCACCCCCCTGCGAGACACCATTGCAGGAGTGGGTTCTTCAATCTCAACCCGTATCCCCGACGCCGCCTCGCTCGCAGAAGCGATTTCCATCGCCGGAAGCTCCATTTCAAGCACATTCTCAGCAATCACCAATGCCTCCTCACAGGCACGCACATTCCAGAACCAACCTCAAGCCAACAAAACATTCCAAACAATGCACACGGAAGCGGAGCGTCTGGAAATGTCGAAGGCGATCCTCGCCGCGCATCCAGACTTCATCCCAGTTATCCTGCGGACGCCAACGAACCCATGTAGAAAGCTCAACGTTCCTAGAAACATCACGTTCGGCGAGTTTGCGTACCAGAGACACAAGAAAATGAGGATTTCTCCAGAGAAGTCAATGTACTTCTTGGTCGCCGGTGAGCTGCCTCTGTTGGCCTGGACCATGGCCCAGGTCTACGAAGAGTATGCCGACTTTGATAGGTTCTTGTATGTCACCATGTGTGAGGAGAATACTTTTGGGGCTTAAGACACAGAGCCGTCGGCGTGGGGAATTCCAGATATTTTGAAGGATTGGAATAATGATATGGGGAATATTCTCTGGCTGCCGATACCCAGCAGATGGGATTCTTTGTTTTGGGGTTGCAGAATCACAATATCGAATGAGTCGTAGGAATGAACGACTCATTCCTTGGTACTATTCCACGAACAATTTACTGTTGTACTAAGATCACTGCATACTCAGAGCTAACGTTCTCTATATATTAACTCCACGAAGTGATACCCAACATCTCCATTATTCCAGTCTAAATAATGAGTCCCCGATAACTAACGGGGCATGGCTTACTTTCAGTTCACCAGCTTCCTATCCATTAAACGACGGAACACTCTCTTTAGACAGCGCTTGCAGCCTGCCACATCACAAAAACACCAATCATTGCTTGGAATGGTCTCGTAAACTAGCTCCTTTGTAAGCGAGCGTCAAAGTCTGGGCACGAGATCATGCTTGGGATTAACATCAATCAGCTAGTGCTATAGTTAGCATAAAATTAGAGGATTGTGGAATAATGAGGCCGCCTGGGCTCTCTTCACCCTAAGCCCTAAGCTCTTGTGAGCCAGTGCGCCCTGCAGCATTTTAAATACCTGAGGCGGCGTTATAATTGGTGCCGAAGTGAAAATGCCATTGAAATTAATTCTGTGCCTTAGCATGTTAAACCTTTCCGAAATGCCTCAATCCTACTTGCTCTTTTCGTAGAATATCCTTTCAGCCCGCTATGTCTACCGAGTATACAAAGTGAGGATCACCAATCCTCTTTTTTAGAATGAATCTTGCAAGCTTATCTATATTTTTCATAGAGATAATAGTTGCGCATGCTTGCGGTCGTATACCAGTCGCTTCCTTTTGCCTCCGGCCGGCCGGCAGGCCGAGCTTGCGAGTGACGAGAAAATCTGGAAACGAAAGCATCCGATGACATGCATTAACACAGCTTCAAAGATTGAAAGACATTGAAAGAGCAATTCATTGAAACCTATACAGCGTTTTGCGTTGGGTGGGGAGGGAGATGACATCATTCCCATCAAGCTAATCATTCGGTATACAGGATGGGTATGGCAGGGTGTACTTGTGGATATGCCATAATGATTTACAACCCGTTACAAAGTCGTGATCCCTAAACCTGCTAAATTAGGACACATCACTTCAAACTCCCGAACCCCAAGCCTTAATACACCTCTACAGCTTTGTATGTATGCCTTACATTTATCCTTGGCGTTATCATCAACCACAGCGCTTCTTTGTAGCACAGGAGACCCCCGCGCCCAATGGGACCCGGAAACATGAGGATCTCGAGCGTGATAGTTCCCGAAACGGACACCTTGAGTCATATCTATGTAGCATCATGCCTATGAACTGTTCACAAAAGTCAATCCAACTGCATAGCCTCTCGCCTGAAATACCTTGAGATGGTCAGGTTTATACATAATATTGCTTTTATACTCGACACACTAACCTTCCAAATACAAGAGTAAAAGCTATTACTTTGATAAAATCCATACTAGACATAATTATGAAAGGTACCATAAATATCACTATTCGACCTTCCGGCATCGTTGGAGGTATCGATACAATTGCCTCCAACGTTTATATCATTCCTGAGAATTTCAGAACTCCACTCCCGTCAAGTCACTTCCACACGGTCAAACCGCCTAACAAGCACCATCCTAAAATTGTGCTTCTTGCCTTGTTGACCGATTGAATTCCCCTCGCATCGATCTAAATTACGGCTCTCACGCCATTCATGCTGGGGCGATTCATTCAATGCGACCCAGTTACAATTTATAAATCCTCAACCCCCCTCACCCTCTCGTGTATATAGGCAAATATACAACTATGCCATCTACCACCCACTGCAACCTCTATCAAACTACGCTCCAACCGACGACAGACAAAGTGCTTGTAAAATCCAACGCACACAATACTTTCCACGAAGCCTGCCTATTCCCCCAACACCATTTCACGATTTCAATTCCCCACCTCTATGCGGTCGATATCACGGATTCTCGAGAACAACGTGTTCACCTGCTGGGGAATATTTTCAGAAGAGCGCTGCCTTTCTCGTCAGCACTAATGGGTCAGCTGTGTGAGGCTTGTGATTATAGCGTAGAAATATACTTGGCGGTTTTGAGGCGGTTCGTGGAAGTTAAGAAGGAGGAGGAAGAGGCCGTTAGGAGGCTCGATGGGGATGGGATGACACTATGGGCTTGGACTGTTGTTGTCGCTGGGGAGTGTACTTTGTAGCCCGCCATTGAGATTGGCTGGTATTTTGGCGCATTGAGGCGCCGGGGGTTGCAGTAAATCTTTTGGTTGATTCTTCGCTATAACTTGCATGCAAGCGGTAAATCCAGACGCGCGGCAAATTTGTTTCTGTTATGACCACTCCTCTACGGCGTGAACTGCAACGCACGCGCCGTATCAATGCATGCACCTCACCCTTTGCTGTTCCAAGTTTTCGGTACATACTTTCGGCCTATGATTACTTAGAATAATACATACATCCATATCCAGAGAGAAGTACTGGTGACACTTATACCTGTTCAGAAACTCAGACAACATATACGGGTATCACGGCTTATCCACCATACACTAACAACCCCGTAAATTGCGGCCTCCATCGGTCCACACGGCAATGCTGAACTGCAGGTACCATCCGTGGAGCATCCTTCCAGAAAAAGTTGACTGCAACTGGGAGGACCTCCGCCGATATGAAAGCAGATATTGATCGTAATGTGGTTGCTATTCCTTTACAAAGCCAAATCAACTGTTGAAATGCGTTCTTGATGAGATATTAAACTTGATAGAGACAGATTCCATATTCAGTAGGAACAAATCCAATTAACCTTATAATATGATGCACCCTCTGTGGTGTAGTTGGTATCACACCGGACTGTAATTTTAAGTTGTCATCCGTTGGTCACCGGTTCGACTCCGGTCGGAGGGATTTCTTTTGCTCCCTTGCCATCGTGATCGCCGACTGATCTGCACCTCTCTTACTGTGTTGGAACTAAAAGCCCGCGGGTGATCCCCGCTCCCTCAAACCAAAAAAACTAGCAGCGTGTCCAATGTCCATTGGTTTCCTGTCTCCCGGACATAAAAGCGTATTAACTACAAGCAAGATCTGCCCCCTCATCATCAAGCAACAATCAATTTCCATGTAATCTATCATACCTAGGTAGTTATCCACAGTGTTAACCATTATCCATTCTCCGCATGCCACATACAAAAGAGAAAGAGAAAGAAAATAAGGTCTATCCAAAGCAAACGGGCAAAGCAACAAATCAAAAATTCATCATCCCACCCAACGAGACCCAAAGAAAGATATCAATATCATAATAAAAAACAGAACCTCCCGTTTACCTCTCCTTTCATCCCACCAACTTTCCCGGTTCCCCACGTATAACCCCGAAAGAGAATAAAAAAAAAAAAAGAATAAAAAAATCAATGCAAGCAAAAAATATCTTCCCTACCAAAAAGTAACAAAGAAAGGATAGAATAGAGAGAAAAATGTAACCTAAAACTACAACCCAATAACAACGATGTGAACTTTATACATGTAAATGTAAAAGAATATCTCCACAAAAACTCATCCTACTACTGAACAATGCACCCCACCCTTCCGTTCCTGTCGTGACTATCATAATCCCGCCAACAGCAATACTACTACATCCCCGCATAATTAAAAGAAAAGGAAAAAGGCACACTGCAACATCCAACATCTCAGCTCTTCAACCTAGATCCGGCCAGAGCAGCTCATCATGCCAAAGGAAAAAAGAACAAAGTTATGCAATCACTCAACGCCCCGAACGAAAATGCTGGTAAATCCGCTGACGATCCTTCCGAGGAGTCCCCGGCCTTGTAGTCACCTCTCCCTTCCCCTTCTACGACGTGGCACTCGCTCGTCTTGCTGTTGTTCCCGCTGACTCTCCGGCCATGTCCTTAGCGGTGAAGGTAATGGTTCAGCATCCCCACCACTAGCCTTCACTGCCTCCTCGGCCGCCTCGGCCTCCCTCCGCCTTCTCTCCTCAGCCTCAATGCGATCCCTCTTGTCCTTTTCCTTTAACCTTTCAATCTCCCTGTCACCCGTCTCGGGACTCCCAGGTGACATACTACCAGTGCTCGGCAATAGTTCCTTTATTGTCATGCTGAGTTCCCCGAAATTGACTGGTTTCGTGACATATCTGCTGAATCCAGCAAGCGCGCATTTATCGGCAACGTCACTCATGACATTCGCAGATAGCGCAACTATGGGGACACGCGGGGCACCCTTCTCATCCTCCCACCGTCGAATTTCCGCCGTAGCTTGGAACCCGTCCTTTCGCGGCATGTGTAGATCGCACAGAATCAACCCATAGTGTCCTGGTTTCTTGGAGAAAACCTTTTCGACACATTCTTCTCCATCGCTAGCTGTTTCCACCTGGAGTCCAACCTTATCCAGGAAGCGGAGTAAGACCTTTTGATTGACACTATTATCTTCCACCAGAA
>Ga0307515_10008720_pt1 | contig 19712 bp, 15 predicted proteins | sample 17_EM_MG_FD_194513 | JGI IMG/M metagenome (GOLD analysis project Ga0307515, IMG submission 194513) | Populus trichocarpa ectomycorrhiza microbial communities from riparian zone in the Pacific Northwest, United States - 17_EM | ecosystem: Host-associated > Plants > Roots > Unclassified | place... | reverse complement strand
AGGTGATCGACAACTTCAAGAAGGGCGACATGGTCAAGGCCGTGGTCCTCGACGTCGATGTCGAAAAGGAGCGCATCTCGCTCGGCGTCAAGCAGCTCGAAGGTGACCCCTTCGCAGAGCCGGGCGACGTCAAGAAGGGCGCGGTCGTGACCTGCGAAGTGCTCGAAGTGAAGGAAGCCGGTATCGAGGTGAAGATCTCGGGCACCGATTTCACCACCTTCATCAAGCGCTCCGAACTCGCCCGTGATCGCAACGACCAGCGCGCCGAGCGTTTCGCTGTCGGCGAGAAGGTCGATGCCCGCGTGATCCAGTTCGACAAGAAGGCCCGCAAGGTGCAGGTCTCGATCAAGGCGCTGGAAGTTGCCGAAGAGAAGGAAGCCATCGCGCAGTACGGCTCCTCCGATTCGGGAGCGACGCTGGGCGACATCCTCGGCACCGCGCTCAAGAACCGCGACAAGTAAGCGTCAGCTTTCCTGTCCGCAAAGATCAGGCCCCGGTTTCGACCGGGGCCTTTTTTGTTTCACCGCTGTCGTCCTGGCCTTGAGCCTTTCTTTCGTCATGCCCGCGCTTGTCGCGGGCATCCACGTCTTGCTTTTCCCGATGCAAAGACGTGGATGGCCGGGACAAGCCCGGCCATGACGATGTCTGGGGGCTCAGCGGGCCTTGTTTTCTTCATATTGCATCGCAATTGATGTATTTGGATAAGGCGCCGGTGACACTGCGGATGCAAAACGCGCTGATGATTTCAGGAGAATTTCGATGTCGCTCGATTCGGACGTGATCGTCGATCGCCGCAGGATTCGCCGCAAGCTGACGTTCTGGCGCGTGGCGGCGGCCGTGGTCGTCCTTGCCGCGGTGGTTGCCGTCAGCGTGTTCGCGACACCGGCGGGGCGCGACACGCTCACCTCGTCGGGCTCGATCGCGCGGGTCAATATCGAGGGCCTCATTCGCAGCGACCAGCAACGCGTCGAGGCGCTGGAGCGGCTGGAGAAATCGTCGGCCGCCGCCGTCATCGTGCACATCAATTCGCCGGGCGGCACCACCGCCGGCTCCGAACAGCTTTACGACGCGCTGGTGCGGCTGAAGGCCAAGAAGCCGCTGGTCGTGGTGGTCGAGGGGCTGGCCGCTTCGGGCGGTTACATCGGCGCGCTGGCGTCCGATCACATCATCGCCCAGCAGAGCTCATTGGTCGGCTCGATCGGCGTGCTGTTTCAATTTCCGAATTTCTCCGAGTTGATGAAGACCGTCGGCGTCAAGGTCGAGGAAGTGAAATCCTCGCCGCTGAAGGCCGCACCGAACGGCTTTGAACCGACCAGCCCGGAAGCGCGGGCCGCGCTCGACGCGCTGGTGAAGGATTCCTACGCCTGGTTCCGCGGCCTCGTGCAGGCGCGGCGCGGCATGGACGAGGCGCTGCTCGACAAAGTCGCTGATGGCCGCGTCTTCACCGGCCGCCAGGCGGTCGAGCTGAAGCTGATCGATCAGCTCGGCGATGAGAAAACCGCCGTCGCATGGCTGGTGGCCGAGAAGAAGATCAAGAGCGACCTGCCGGTGCGCGATTTCAAGCTCAGCCCGCGGTTCGGCGACATGACATTCCTGCGGGCGGCGGCGTCCATCACCTTCGATGCGGTCGGCCTTGGCGCCATCGCGCGTCAAATCGAGCAGGCCGGCGTCACCGGGGCGGTCGATCAGCTGGCACTCGACGGCATGCTGGCTTTGTGGCGCCCTGCGGCGTCCAATTGAACCGCGCAGGGGTGGTTTGGCGCGATTCTCCCGCAATGCGGGTAGTACGGCAAACCCCGTTCGGGCCATTTGTCACGTCATTTCGCGTGGCCCAAAATTGATTTAGCGTCTTGACAGTTCAAGGTATTTTCACGGAAATGGAAGTCCGCACGACAGTGGACCCCAGTCTCGATGATCAAATCCGAACTTGTTCAGCGCATCGCCGAGCACAACCCGCACCTTTACCAGCGGGATGTGGAGAACATTGTGAACGCGATTCTCGATGAGATCGTCGCAGCGCTAGCGCGCGGCGACCGTGTCGAACTCCGCGGTTTCGGTGCTTTCTCGGTCAAGCATCGTCCGGCCCGCGCAGGGCGCAATCCACGCACCGGCGCGCATGTGCCGGTCGATCAGAAGAGCGTGCCGTTCTTCAAGACCGGCAAGGAAATGCGTGAACGGCTGAACCGCGACGGCGAAGCGCCTGAAGTCGGCGCGTAGAGTGGTTGCTGGCTTCGACGATCGGTAGCCGTGTGGCGGGGATCTGCCCGCTGGTCTCCATGACGACGAGAGATGGTCATGCGAAAATTCTTCTCGGCGCTGGTCGTCATTCCTTTAGGCGTCCTCTTCATTGTCTTTGCGGTCGCCAACCGTCATTCGGTGACGGTGTCGTTCGATCCGTTCAATTCCGCCGATCCAGCGGTCGCGGTGACGATGCCGCTGTTCGTCGTGATCATTCTGGTGGCGATTTTGGGCGTAGCGGCGGGCGGCTCGGCGACCTGGTTCCGCCAGCGCCGCTGGCGCCGTGCCTCGCGCCAGCATGAGGCCGAGGCCCGCCGGGCACGGGCGGAAATAGCCGATTTACGGGCCGCCGCGGTGGTTTCCCGGGGCGGATTGCCGCAGCTTGCGGCACCGGCGCAGCGCGGCATTTACGGGGCTGCCGGGCGAGACAAGCAGGGCGCGACGTTGTAGAACCCGCCCGATCAGCTCCGTTCCAACCCGCACTTCGCGGCCTAAAATCGCCCCTGAGAGACCATGTCCCTGCTCGTCAAAATTTGCGGCCTGTCCACGCGCGAGACGCTCGATGTCGCGCTCGGGGCCGGTGCTGACATGGTGGGCTTCGTGTTCTTCCCCGCCTCGCCGCGGCACCTCAGCCTCGAGATGGCGCGGGAACTCGGCAAGCAGGCCAAGGGCCGCGCTCTCAAGGTGGCGCTCACGGTCGATGCCGACGATGCGACACTCGAAAATATCGTCGAAACGCTGCGGCCGGACCTTCTGCAATTGCACGGCAAGGAAACCACTGCGCGGCTGCGCGACATCAAGGCGAAGTTCGGCCTGCCGCTGATGAAGGTGCTGCCGGTGGAGACCGCGGCCGATCTGGCGCCGCTCGCCGGCTTTGCCGACGTGGCCGACCGCATCCTGTTCGACGCCCGCGCGCCGAAGGGCGCCACCCGTCCCGGTGGCCTCGGCGAGGTGTTCGACTGGCACCTGCTGGAAAACCTCGATCTCAAACTGCCGTTCATGGTCTCGGGCGGACTCAACGTCTCCAACATTGCGGAAGCCGTTCGTGTCACCCGCGCCGGCGGCGTCGATGTATCCTCGGGCGTCGAGCGTTCGCCCGGCGTCAAGGATCCCGAGATGATCCGCGATTTTATCCGCGCCGCGCGCGCATGCGAAGAATTGATGGTCCGATGAATCCAGGTCAGCCAAAGACGTTGCCAAACTCCTTCCGCAGCGGTCCCGACGAGCGCGGGCATTTCGGCAATTTCGGCGGCCGCTTCGTCGCGGAAACGCTGATGCCGCTGATCCTCGACCTGGAAAAGGCCTACGCCGCCGCCAAGGCCGATCCGTCGTTCCAGGCCGAGATGAACGGCTACCTCAAGGATTATGTCGGCCGGCCGTCGCCGCTGTATTTCGCCGAGCGCCTGACCGAGCATCTCGGCGGCGCGAAGGTCTATTTCAAGCGCGAAGAACTCAACCACACCGGTTCGCACAAGGTGAACAACGTGCTCGGCCAGATCATGGTCGCGCGCCGCATGGGCAAGAAGCGCATCATCGCCGAGACCGGCGCCGGCCAGCATGGCGTCGCCACCGCAACGCTGTGCGCGCGGTTCGGGCTCGAATGCATCGTCTATATGGGCGCGGTCGACGTCGCGCGTCAGGCACCCAACGTGTTCCGCATGGAGATGTTGGGCGCCAAGGTGATCCCGGTGCAGTCCGGCACCCGCACGCTGAAGGACGCGATGAACGAGGCGCTGCGTGACTGGGTCACCAATGTGCACAACACCTTCTATTGCATCGGCACGGTGGCGGGCCCGCATCCCTATCCGATGATGGTGCGCGACTTCCAGTCCGTGATCGGCGACGAGACCCGCGTGCAGATGCAAGAGGCCGAAGGCCGATTGCCGGATTCGCTGATCGCCTGCATCGGCGGCGGCTCCAATGCGATGGGCCTGTTTCACCCGTTCCTCGACGATCCCTCCGTCGAGATCTTCGGCGTCGAAGCCGCGGGCCATGGCCTGACACAGCTTCATGCGGCCTCGATCGCGGGCGGGCGGCCCGGCGTGCTGCATGGCAACCGCACCTATTTGCTGATGGATGATGACGGCCAGATCCAGGACGCGCATTCGATCTCGGCCGGGCTGGATTATCCCGGCATTGGGCCGGAGCATTCCTGGCTCTACGAGACCGGACGGGTCACCTATCTCAGCGCCACCGACGACGAGGCGCTCGCTGCGTTCCAGTTGCTGTCGCGCCAGGAAGGCATCATCCCCGCGCTCGAATCCGCGCATGCCATCGCCAAGGTGATGGAGCTCGCGCCGAAACGGCCGCGAGATCATCTGATGGTCGTCAACCTCTCCGGCCGCGGCGACAAGGATATCCCGCAGGTCGCCGAAATCCTGAAGGGTGAGAAGAAGTGAGTACCCGCATCGACGCACGCTTCGCCGAACTCGCCAAAGAAGGCCGCTCGGCTTTCGTCACCTTCGTGATGGCGGGCGATCCCGATCCGAAGACCTCGCTCGACATCCTCAAGGCGCTGCCGAAGGCCGGCGCCGACATGATCGAGATCGGCATGCCCTTTACCGATCCGATGGCCGATGGGCCGTCGATCCAGGCCGCGGGTCTGCGCGCGCTGAAGGCCGGCATGACCCTGAAGAAGACGCTGGATATGGTGCGCGGCTTCCGCAAGGACGACGACACCACGCCGCTGGTGCTGATGGGCTACTACAATCCGATCTACATCTACGGCGTCGAGAAATTTCTCGTCGATGCGAAGGCTGCCGGCGTCGATGGCCTGATCATCGTCGACCTGCCGCCGGAAGAAGACGACGAGCTGTGCCTGCCGGCGATGAAGGCCGGTCTGAATTTCATTCGGCTGGCGACGCCGACCACCGACGACAAGCGTCTGCCGGCAGTGCTCGCGAACACGTCGGGCTTTGTCTATTACGTCGCGATCACAGGTATCACCGGCAGCGCCAGCGCGGATTCAACGGTGGTTGGTGACGCGGTGGCCCGAATCAAGCGGCATACCAAACTGCCGGTCTGCGTCGGCTTCGGCATTCGCACCCCGGATGCCGCGCGCGCGATCGCCGAGCGAGCCAATGGCGCCGTGGTCGGCACCGCGCTGGTCGACGCCTTGAAGAGCAGCCTGGATGCCGAGGGCCATGCTACCGCCAAGACCGTACCGGCCGTGGCCGACCTGGTCGCTGCCCTGGCGCAGGGCGTGCGGGGCGCCAAACAGGCCGCAGAATAAGCCTAATTGCGTGGAATGAGGCGTTATACGCGGCTTGCCGGGGCTGACCCGGGCCGCCATATATTCCACTCGATGCGTCCAACCGCATTTCGGAGCGAAACATGAATTGGCTCACCAACGTCGTCCGGCCGAAGATCCGCAGCATCCTGCGCCGCGAGACGCCGGAGAATCTGTGGATCAAGTGCCCGGATTCCGGGCAGCTGGTGTTCTACAAGGACGTCGAGGCCAACCAGTTCGTGATTCCCGGCTCGAACTACCACATGCGCATGGGCGCGGTGGCGCGGCTGAAATCGATCTTCGACAACGAGACCTGGTACGACATCGCGCTGCCTGACGTGACCGCCGATCCGCTGAAGTTTCGCGACGAGCGCAAATACGCCGACCGCATCAAGGATGCGCGGGTAAAAACCGGCCTGAACGACGCCGTCAAGGTCGGCTACGGCAAGCTTGAAGGTGCCGGCGTTGTCGTCGCCGTGCAGGATTTCGATTTCATGGGCGGCTCGCTCGGCATGGCCGCGGGCGAAGCCATCGTGCGCGGGCTCGAGTTGGCGGTCGAAAAGAAGTCCCCCTTCATCGTGTTCGCGGCCTCCGGGGGCGCGCGGATGCAGGAAGGCATTTTGTCACTGATGCAGATGCCGCGTACCACCGTCGGCGTGCAGATGCTGCGCGAAGCAAAGCTGCCTTACATCGTGGTGCTGACCAACCCGACCACCGGCGGCGTCACCGCGTCCTACGCGATGCTGGGCGACGTGCAGATCGCCGAGCCCGGTGCATTGATCGGGTTCGCCGGCGCGCGCGTGATCGAGCAGACCATCCGTGAGAAACTGCCGGAAGGTTTCCAGCGCGCCGAATATCTGCGCGACCACGGCATGGTCGACATGGTGGTGCACCGTCATGAGATGCGCCCCACGCTGGCGCGGCTCTGCCGTCTGTTCACGAAATCGCCGGCGCTCGATGTTGCGTCGAAGCCCGCGCCGCAGGTCACCGATCCGGCCCAGATCGTGTCGGCGCCGGAAGCGGTGCCGGCCGCACCTCACGCGTGAACGCACCCGCCGCCAGACCACAGCCTTCGCTCGACGAATTGATCGCGCGGCTGTCGGCGCTCCATCCCAGCCGCATCGATCTCAGCCTCGATCGCATGCAGGCCCTGCTGGCGCGGCTCGGCCATCCCGAACGCAAGCTGCCGCCGGTGATTCATATCGCCGGCACCAATGGCAAGGGTTCCACCATTGCCTATCTGCGCGCGATCCTGGAGGCCGCGGGCCTGCGCGTTCACGTCTATACCTCGCCTTTTCTGGTGCGGCTCAACGAATGTTATCGCCTCGGCCGCAGTGGCGGCGGCGTGCTGGTCGGTGACGACGAATTGCGTGCCGTACTCGAAGAATGCGAGCGCGCCAACGCAGGTGATCCGATCACGATTTTCGAAATCGAGACCGCCGCGGCGTTTTGTCTGTTTGCGCGGCATCCGGCCGATGTCGTGCTGCTGGAAGTCGGGCTCGGCGGACGGCTCGACGCCACCAATGTGATCGATGCACCGCTCGCTTCCGTGATCGCGCCTGTCAGCATGGATCACACCGAATTCCTCGGTCATTCACTGACGGCGATTGCCGGCGAGAAAGCCGCCATCATCAAGCGCAACGCGCCGGTGATTTGCGCGGAGCAGGCGCCGGAAGCGATGGCGGTGATCGAGGCGCAAGCCAATCGCACGCGTGCGCCGCTGCATGCGGCCGGCCAGCAATGGCATGTCAGCGTCGAGCGCGGCCGGCTGGTCTATCAGGACGATCGCGGCCTGATGGATCTGGTGGCGCCCAAACTGTTCGGCCGGCATCAGTTCGACAATGCGGGGCTCGCGATCGCGACCTTGCGTGCGCTCGATACGTTCATGATCGGCATGGCTGATTTCGAGGCCGGCATCGTCAATGCGGAATGGCCGGCGCGGATGCAGCGGCTGGTTTCGGGCGCGCTGGTCGAGCAGGGCCCGCAGGGCTGCGAGATCTGGCTCGATGGCGGACACAATGCCGAAGGCGGGCGCGTTGCGGCGGCCGCATTGGGCGATCTCGAAGAACGGGTGTCGCGTCCGCTGGTGGTCATCGCCGGTATGATGGCGAACAAGGATGCCGGCGCGTTCCTCGCCAATTTCGCCGGACTGACGCGCCATATCATGGCCGTGCCGATACCCGATCGCGGCAATGCCAGTTCAATGGCCATGGCGACGTCAATGCCGCCGGACCGGCTGGCGGATGCGGCGCGGGCGCTTGGCATGCGCGTCGAGAACGCGGCTAACGTCGAAGCGGCGTTGCGTACGCTGTCGGGCCTCGCCTATGAAGTCCCGCCGCGGATCCTGATCACGGGTTCGCTCTACCTCGCCGGCCACGTGCTGGCGTGTAATGGCACGCCGCCTGCATGAGATGGGTGGCGCGGGCTCGCCGCGACGAGGATTGAAATCACCATGCGTTTTGCCGCGATTGCCGATGTGCACGGAAACTATCTCGCGCTGGAAGCTGTCATTGCCGATATCCGCGCGCAGGGCATCGCTGAGATCGTCAATCTCGGCGACATGGCGAGCGGACCGCTTGACGCGCGGCGTACCATGGACGCTTTGATGGCGCTCGATGCGGTGCATGTGCTCGGCAATCATGATCGCTGGCTGATCGACAGGCCGGTCGAGAAGATGGGTTCGTGGGAGCGGCCCGCTTTTGCACAACTCGACGCCACCCATCTCGACTGGCTGCGCACGGTGCCTGCAACGCAAATATACCGCGATCGGGTCTTTCTCTGCCACGCCACGCCGGCCGACGATAATACCTACTGGCTGGAGGCGGTGACCTCCGACGGCTCGGTCAGGATGGCACCGCTGGACGCGATCGAGAAGGAAGCGGAAGGAATCCAGCAGTCGCTGATTCTGTGCGCCCATACCCACATCGCACGCGCAGTGCGACTCGGTGACGGACGCCTGGTGGTCAACCCAGGCAGCGTCGGCAGTCCCGGTTTTTCCTACAACGTTCCGTTTCCGCATGTGATCGAAGCCGGCACGCCGGATGCGCGCTATGCGATCCTCGAACTGGCTGACGGATCGTGGCGCGTGACATTCCGCCATGTGCCCTATGATCACGATGCGATGGCGGCTCTGGCGCGGCAGAATGGCGAGCCGGAGCTGGCGTCGGCGCTGGCGACGGGGTGGATCAGCTAAACAAAAACGGCCGGCGGTGAGCCGGCCGTTTCAAAATCAGTAAATTCGAATCCGATCAGACCGCGGCGGTGATCCACTGCTGCAGCTTCGCCTTCGGCGCGGCGCCGACCTGGCGGGAGGCCATCTCGCCGCCCTTGAAGATCATCAAAGTCGGGATCGACATCACGCCGTATTTCGAGGCCGTCTTCGGGCTCTCGTCGACGTTCAGCTTCACGATCTTGACCTTGTCGCCCATCGCGCCGGAAATCTCGTCGAGCGCGGGTGCGATCATGCGGCAGGGACCGCACCATTCGGCCCAGAAATCGACGACCACCGGCCCGGTCGCGTTGAGCACTTCGGCTTCGAAATCGGCGTCAGAAACCTTGCCAACGGCCATGGGAATACCTCGTTCGGTTGGAAACAGCGGCGCGGATGAGAATCGCGCCCGTCAGGATATGGGCAAACCTATGAACGCGATCTTGCCGGGTCAAGCGCGGTCACGCCGAGATGATAAGATGCCAGTGCCGCGTCCAGCGCGGGGGCGGAAATCTCCATCAAATCAGGCGTTTCGGTCCAAAGCAGCGCGGCCCGGACCGGTAGCTGGGGATAAAGTTTTGCGAGGACCGCCCGGTAGAGGGCAAGCTGGCGGACATAGCCGCGGGGGGCCTCGTCCGCGGTCATGGGCGGGGCGTGGTTGGTCTTGTAATCGACGATCAAAACCTCCCGCCCGGTGACCACCAGCCGGTCGATTTGCCCCGAGACGAGGGCCGGCGGTTGCCCGGGCCGTTCCAGCCGCCCCACGATCGAGACCTCGGCCTGGCTACCGGCGGCGAAGGCGTGCGCAAACCGTGGATCCGCAATCAGGGCGACCGCGCCTTCCGCCAGCGTGCGCCGTTCGTCCTCGGTCCAGCCGTCGGCGTTGCGGGCGAGATACGATAATGCTGCCTCACGGCGGCGCTCGGGCGCAATATCGGGTAGCGATTGCAGCAGCCGGTGCACCAGCGTGCCGCGCTTGAGCGCCCTGGCGCGCGCGAGGATCGATTCGCCTGACCGGATCGGATGGCTATCGTCGTCGGCGGGATCGGAGGGGCGGAGCAGACTGCCCGCCGTCGCCTCGGAGGGCGCCGGTTGCTGCAGCCAGGACGGCAACACGACGGATGTTTCGGTTGATGGCTCCGCGGCCGGCCCGGCCGCGGGTGCAACATCGTCGGCGCGCGAATAGCGCTTCACGACGCCATTGGACGTCTGGATCTCCTGAAGCTGCAATTCGGACGTGGCGAGGCCCTTGGTGATCAGATCGTACCAGGAGAATTTGCGCACAGAGTTCATGTTGCCGGGCATGCAGCCGCCGACGATCAGGCGGTCAGCGGCGCGCGTCATCGCGACATAGAGCAGGCGGCGGTATTCATCCTCGGTATCGCCGATCATCGCCGCGCGCGCGGCGATTACAGCGGAGGGATCATCGGCCTTCCGTCCGGCCCAGACGACGATGCCGGGCGCATGCGGGCCCGCATTGCCTTGCGGCAGATTGATCAGCTTCAGCCGCTGCGTGTCCGCAGGTGACGTCGTGGTATCCACCAGGAACACGACGGAGGCTTCCAGTCCCTTGGCGCCATGCACGGTCATGACGCGGACTTCGTCGCGCGAGATTTCCATATCGCGCTTCACCTCGAGGTCGGCCGCGCGCAGCCACGCCACAAACCCCTGCAGCGAGGCCGGCGCCTTGCGCTCATAGTTCAGCGCCAGTTCGAGGAATTCATCGAGCGCGTCATTGGCTTCATGGCCGAGCCGCCGCAGAATTCGCGCCCGGCCGCCATCGCCGCCGAGCAGCCAGGCATAGAACGCGAACGGCGTCTCGCTGACAAAGCGGCGCTCGCATTGTTCGAGACGCTTCAGCGCGTTCTTCAACCGCTCATCCGTTTCCGCCTGCGCGGTCAAGGCATGGCGCAGCGATCCCCTGCGCTGCCAGGCCAGCTTGAACAGATCGTCGTCGCTGAGCCCGAACAGTGGACTCTTCAGCGCCACCGCGAGCGCCAGGTCGTCCTGCGGCAGCAGCAGCGCATCGGCAAGGTTCATCAGATCGATGACCGCGATATGCTCGGTCAGCTTGAGCCGGTCGGCGCCCGCAACGGGCACATTGGCGTGCTTCAGCGCCTGGATCACGGCATCGAACGCGTTGCCGCGCCGCCGCACCAGCACCAGCATGTCTCCATAGCGCAGCGGGCGGCGCGCGCCGCTGCTGCCGGTCATGGTGCCGCTTTCGACCAGCGATTTGATTTCGCTCTGAATGCGCCGGGCGAGCTTCACTTCCGGACTGGTCACCGAGACGCCGTCGAACGGCGCGCGCCAGCCTTCGAGGTCCGGGCGATCGTCGGCCACCGCCAATTCCCAGAGGTCGATCAGGCTCGGGCCGGCGTCTTCGAGCGAATAATGAATCGGATAGCCATTATCGACCGCATGGATGCTGCGATAGATATCCTGCTCGCGAAACACATGGTCGACCGATTGCAGGATCGCGGGGCCCGAGCGGAACGAATAATTGAAGGATACCGGATCGAATTTCAGGCCGGCATCTTCGAACTTCTTCTTCAGCGCCCGGCGGCGCAGGTCGAATTCGCGCGGGGCGGCGCCCTGGAACGAGAAGATCGACTGTTTCTCGTCGCCGACCGCAAACACCGTTCGCATCACGCCGTCGCGCGCGCCGGCGCCCGAGGTGAACTCGGAAATGATGTGGGCGACGATGTCCCATTGCCGCGGACTGGTGTCTTGCGCCTCGTCGATCAGCACGTGGTCGACGCCGCGGTCGAGCTTGTAATGCACCCAGCCCGAGGAGACGCGGTCCAGCATTTGAAGCGTCTTGTCGATCAGATCGTCATAATCCAGTAGCCCGCGCTCCAGCTTCTCGCGCCGGTAGTTCGCGGCCGCTGCGGTCGCGATATGCAGCAGCGCCTCGGTGCGGTCGCGGGCGATCAGCGCGCGCCGCCGCTCGATCAGGGGCGCGAGGCGATCAATCTCCGAGTTGAATAATCGGCCGACCGCCGGATTGTTATCGCCAAACTTCTTCGTCACTACCGTGGCGCGCGGGGTGCGATCATCGGTGAGGAACACGCCGAGATACTCGTCGACTTGCGCGCTTCCGGTAAAGACCAGTGCGCCGCGCAGCCGCTCCGCCTGCTTCTGGTCGGCCTTGCTGCTGGTGCCAAGAATCAGCGCGATCTCTTCCCAGCGAGATCGCGGCAGGTTCGGCCCGTCCAGTATCTCGCGCTCGACATCCCCAATGCGATCATCCGCGGCAAGGCCGAGCGCGGCGTTGACCTGCGCAGTGGCGGCATGGGCGCTCCCGGCGGCATCCGTCCATGCCATGAAATGATCGCGGCTCAAGCACGCCTCGCGCACCACATCCTTGAAGGTGACGTCGGCGGCACTCGCCATCGCCGTCATCAGCGCCCGACCCGTCGCACTCTCAGGGCTGCGCGAGGCCTCCAGGAACACCGCAAGATTGGCGCGCTCCATCATCTCGTTCTGGTCACGGTCGTCGAGTACGGCGAACCGCGCCGGGACGTTGGCCTCGAACGGGAATTGCTGCAGCAGCCGCGTGCACAGCGCGTGGATGGTCTGCACTTTCAGTCCGCCCGGCGTCTCCAGCGCGCAGGCAAACAATTGTCGCGCCGACTTCCGTAAAGCGGGCGTTATGCGTGCAATTCCCGCCTCGCGGATCGCGGCGTCCAGCGAAGTATCATCGAGCGTGACCCAATGTCCCAGCGTCGAGAACACCCGTTCCGCCATGTTGGCGGCGGCGGCTTTTGTAAAAGTGATGCAGAGGATTTTCTCCGGCGCCACGCCGCCGAGCAGCAGCCGGATCACGCGCTGCACCAGCACATGGGTCTTGCCCGAGCCGGCATTGGCCGACACGAACGAGGACGCCGCCGGATCGGACGCGCGCGCCTGGGTGTCGCGCACATTGGGAGGAATGGTGCGAGGGGCCTTCACCATTCCTCGATTCCCAATCCGCCGGCCGCGGACCATTCCTTGATCCGGGCGAGATCGTCATAGGCGCCGTAGCGGTTCGACCACATCGACAGGTTCAGCGAGGTGTAGGCCTGATTCTCATCCTCGAATTTGCGGATCAGTTTTTCCAATTCCAGCCGCGCATAATCCGCCGCCTCGTCCGGCGGCTGCGGCGTGTCGTTGTTTCGGATCTTCAGCTCCAGCGAGCGGTGCTCGCCCGGCGGGTTGTTGCCGCTGAGCCTGACATAAGCGAGCTCGGCGACCGACGAGTCCACAGATATGTCCTTGAATCCGCCTTCGCGCAGGATCGCGGCCTCTAACGTGAGCTGCGGCGATAGCCCCATGCGAACTTGTTTGCCCGTCGGCGGTTGCCCCGTCTTGTAGTCGAGGATCGCGAAGCGGCCGTCCTGACGCTGCTCGATGCGGTCGGCGCGCGCGGAGAGGATGAAGGTCCGCGCATTATCGAGCGGAATGCCGATCTCGCCCCTGATCTCGGCGTCGATCCGGTGGATGTGATCGCGGCGCGCCAGTTCCCACTCCGCAAACCATGCGGCGATGCGCTGGAAGCGCGGCCACCACAGCGCCCGCGCTTCGGGCCGCTCCATCAGCGGCGCGAAAAACTTCTCGCCGATTCCGCGCAGCGCCAGCGCAGGTTGGGGCGGCAGCGTGTCAGCGAAAGTCTTGGTGAATTCGCCGAGCGCTTCATGGATCGCCGAGCCCCGATCGGCCGCCGACAGCGGCATGTCGACGGGATCGAGCGGGTCGAGCCGCAGAATATATTTCGCATAGATCGTGTAGGGATCGCGCAGCCAGTCCTCGATCGCCGTTACCGACAGCTTCAGCGGCCGCGTCGCGCGCGGCGGTTTCGGCGCCGGTTGCTCGATAGGCACGATCTTTGCGGGTCGGTCGATTTCACCAGCGAAGCGGACATAGTCTTCGCCCGCCTGCGTCGCCTGCTTCCAGCGCTCTTCACCAGCGACAGCCTCCAGCCGGTGCAGGAAGCGCGAGGCCACCGCCGGCGCGCCGCCGACTTTCGCCGAATGGGTCAGGATCACATCGTCATGGCCGAGCAGTTGCGCGAAGTCATGCGCCGAGAGACCGATGCGCCGCTCCGGCAGATCGAGGCCGAGTTCATGCCGCATCGGCCGGCTCAGCCACGGATCGATCCGCGGCGATGGCGGCCACACGCCTTCGACCAGCCCGCCCAGGATCACGCGATCGGATTCGGTCAAGCGGGCTTCGAGCTGGCCATAGATATGGAGATGCGCACTCGCCGATTCCGGCCGCCGCACCATTCGGTCGGCGAAAGCAGTCTGGAACAATTCGGGATAATCGCCGAGCTGGACCATCAGCCCGCTTTGTTTCTGTTCACCCAGGAGATCATCAAACGCCGAAGCCAGCGCTGACCCTTGTGCACCCTCGAATACGACGGCGACTTCGTTTTGATCGGACGACAGCGCCGTCAACACCTCATAATGGCGTTGCGCAAGTTCGGCAAAATCATACGGCTTCGATGACCCGACGCTTTCGAGCGGCAACAGCGCCTTCTGCAGCGCGGTTATCAATGTGTGCGCCTGGTCGAGATCCTCGTCCTGCAATTTGGCGCGCTGCTCGGAATTGTGGAGCGAGGAAGTTTCCTTCGCCCTCACCTTCCTGAGTTCAACGCGAAAGCGATCGAAGTCGCGCGCGAGGCCGGTGCTTCCGGCTTGCGGCCGCGTGCCGCGCAGCAGCGCCAGCTCCAGCACCTCGATGGCGTGTTTCTGCGCGCCATGCGTACCACCCAGCCGAAACAGCGGATGCTTCATCAGCGCCAGCAAGGTCGGCGGCTCCAGTCCCTTGGCCGCTGCCTCCGCCACCAGCCGGGCAAAAACGCCGGCGGAGGTGTCCATCAGCGCGTCGCCGCCGGAATCGTCGAATTCGAGATTCCAGCGGCCGAGCGCGGCCATCACCCGCCGCGCCAGCGCGCGGTCCGGCGTCACCAGCGCCGCCGATTTATTCAGATGCCGCGCCTCGCGCATCGCGACCGCAATCGCCAGCGCTTCCATCTCCGGATTGGGCGCCGCGACCACCGCAAGGTTTTTCATGCCGCCCGAAATCTTTGCAGCAATATCCGGCCGTTCCAGCCGGTCATGCCATTGCTCGGTCGCTGTCGACGGCCGCATCGTCTCGGAGACCAGCACGTCGCGTCCATCCGGTGCCGGCGTGCCCAAAATCTCGATGTCGCTCCGCTTGATACCGAACCGATCCAAAAGTCCCTGCATCGCGAATTGCGGATGGTTCGAGGCCGGCGGGGTGGTGAATTTGCCTTGGGTGTCGCGCACGCCGCCGATGGTCTGCCAGGCCGCGTCGTCGAGATCGGTGTCGAGCCCTGGCAGCACCACCGCGCCTTGCTTCAGGCCGGCGACGACGTGCAGGAATTTGGCGGTCGCCGGCATCGAGCCGGTCGAACCCGCCGCGATCACCGGCCCCTTGTGATGCGCGGTCAGCCGCGCAGCTTCAGCATCGATCAGGCGGTCGCGCCGTGCAGCGGGCTCGATCCGTCCGATTTCCTGCAAATGCTGCGGCCAGGCCTTGCGCGCGATGCGCAGGAATTCCAGCGAGTGCTGCCAGTATCGATCGAGCTGGTCCGGCACCAGTTTGTCGAGCGCATTCCAGTCGACACCGCGGGTGACCATGTCGTCCATCAGCCGCGCCAGATCGCCGGCCAGTGCCAGCGTCGATGCCGGGCCGCCAACCACCAGCGGCGCCGACACAGGCGTCTTGGCCCACGCCGCCACCAGATGCGCCAGTGTCAGCCGGCGCTCGAGTTCGCCGAGCCGCGGCGGAATGTCGAGCGGCGCCACGCCGCCGAATTGCTCGGCGCCTTCGGCGAACGCCAGTTCGTCTTCGTCGATATCTCCAAGCGCCACGATCCGCGGCAGGATCGCCGCGTCCGTCTTCATCTCATCGAGGAAGATCTCACGCGCCAGCCGGCCCGCGCGCCGCGTCGGCAGATAGAGCGTTGCCTGCGCCAGGTTCAGCGGATTTTTGCGCGCCTCGAATCCCTCGACAAGCCGGCCATCGACCAACGCTGCGATGACGGTGCGCAAAAGCGGCACGGATACGGGAACGCTGAAAACGCGCATGGGCTGCCTGATTCGAGGTCAGGGCAATAGAGGGAGTGATGGCGCAATGGTCATGGGTGGGTTGGGTCTCTCCCCACGTCGTCCTGGCCAAGCGAAGCGCGAGCCGGGACCCATAACCACCGATGCTGATTGTTGGGAATAGCTGGAGCAACAGCTCGATATAACCACGAACACCTGTGGTTATGGGTCCCGGCGTTCGCCGGGACGACGATAGAGGGTCGTACGGCGTCCTACGCCACACTCTCCAGAAACGCCTCTTCCGCGGCCTGCACCGCGTCGGGGGTTCCGACGTGCATCCAGACGCCGTCGAGCCGCAGGCCGAACAGCCGTTCCTGCTCATTGGCTTGATCGAACATCTTCGTCAGCGAGAACTCGCCCGCGGGCGCATCCTTAAACAGCGACGGCGACATGATCGCCGCACCCGCATAAACGAACGGTACCACCTGATGCTCTTTGCGCTTGCGCAGCGCACCGTCCGGCAGCATCGAATAGTCGCCGCGTCCGTTGTAGCCGATGCTGCTGGTGGTCGGCGCCATCAGCAGCAATATGTCCATGCGCGCGGGGTCGAAGGTCTCGGCGAGGCGCGCCAGATTGGGCCGCACGCCGTCGATCCACATCGTGTCGGCGTTGAGATGGAAGAACGGTTCGTTGCCGAGCAAAGGCAGCGCCTTCACCACGGCGCCGCCGGTGCCGAGCACCTGGTCGCGCTCATCGGAGATGGTGATCCGGGGGCTGGTCCGGGACGCCGTATGTTCGATGATCTGGTCGGGCAGATAATGCACATTGACCACGGCTTCGCTGACGCCGGCGCCGGCCAGCTTGTCCAGCACGTGATCGAGCAGCGGCTGGCCCATCACGCGCACCAGCGGTTTTGGCATGTGGTCGGTCAAGGGGCGCATCCGCAGGCCGAGGCCGGCGGCGAGGACCATGGCTTTCTTGATGGGCGTGACGGACATTTCCAAAATTTCTCGAAACGGATCAGCGCTGCGGATCATACCACGGCGATTCGGCTGATCCAGCGACTGTAAGGGCCATAGTCATCGGAGATGACGGCTGTAAGACGACGGCTGTAGGAGGATGTGGGTGCGAGCGGGCTCACGCGTCTGCAGACTCCGCGCCGCGCTTGGCGGCCGCCTTTTTCTTCTTGTCGCCCTGTTTCAGGAAATTGACGCCGATCTGGTCGCCATTGACCCAGGCCAGTTCGCAGCGGCGGTAGGCGAGGCCGGTGGACGACAGCAGCAGGAAGAATTCCTTCAGGTGCAGGCCCTCGACGGAACCTTCCACCGTCAGCTTGGCGCCGGTCTCCGAGACGTCTTCCATCACGCAGTCGCGCCGCCAGGTGCCGTCGATGCCCATCATCTGCGCCGGATATCCGCGCTCAAATGTGACGCGATCACCCCTGCGCCGCTCTGATGTCGCCATCGCAATATTCCCGGATTCCAAACGGCTGCTCACAGGCAGCGATCATGGCCTTCCCCAGACTAGGGCCGGGGTGGCTAACAAGTGGTAAATCAGGAACTTGGAGGGGGGACGTGGGTCGCGTACCAGTCGCGAAAACCCGCCAAGGCCGGGTGGGCCAATGAACGAGTTAGGTAAGTCCAGATCCGGGGCTGGTGGCGCAGATATTGCGGCTTGCCGTCGCGCCGGTTGAGTCGGGCGAAGGTGCCGAGCAGGCGGGTGTTCCGCTGCGCCGACATGATGGCGTAGAGCTCGGCGAAGCCAGCCGCGTCAAAGTTGGCATCGGCCACGCGCCGCGCCTTGATGTAGCGGGTCAGCAGCGTCAGTTCGAGCGCCTCTGGCACGTCGATCCGCGCATCCTGCAGCAGCGATACCAGGTCATAGGCCGCCGGTCCCAGCACCGCGTCCTGGAAATCGATGATGCCGACGCGCAGGATTCCGGAGCGATCGCCGAGCCAGATGATGTTGGGGGAATGGAAATCCCGGATCACCCAGGTTCGCGCAGCGGCGGCCGGCTTCTTCAGCAGCTCCCGCCACATCGCGACGAATTCGTTGCGCAGCTCCGCGGCTGGCTCGACGCCGCGATCGGGCAAATACCATTCGAGCATCAGCCCCATCTCGACCAGCAGCGCCTCGGTATCGAACAAGGGGATGGTGTGGGTCGATTCCAGCGTCAGCAGCAGGATATCCGGCAGCGTCTCGCGATGCAGCGCCGCCAGCATGTCGGTCGCGGCTTCATAGCGTTCCACGATCGGCTGCGGCGGATCGCCTTCGACGACGCCGGCGCTGCCGAAATCCTCGGTGATCAGAAAACCTGCTTCGAGATCCTGGTGGCGAATCGCCGGCGCCGAGAAGCCGCGCTCGCGCAAGCCGTTGGCGATGGCGACGAACGGTTTGACGTCCTCGGCCAGATGCACGGCGGCACTGTAGGATTTCCCGTTGTAGATCGGCGGGCCGTCCGGTCGCTTCGGCGAATTCATCAGGATGGACGTGCCGCCCTGATGCAGCCGCGCATAGGAGCGCGTCGAGGCATCGCCCGGCATCCGCTCGCGCTGCGCTTCCAGCAGGCCCGCGGTCTCAAGGAGCTGGCGCAGCGCTTTCAGCCGTTCGACCTGCATTGCGGCCTTGCCATGGCCAGTAAACTCGGCAGCGCGTGCGTTGGACCCGAACGCGGGCCGATGGCTGAAGGCGATGTCGATGCGATCTTCCGGCAGCGCATCCGCTGCGCGCTCGGGCCATTCGATCAGCGCCAGCGTGCCCTCGGGTAGTGGCGACAGCCCGATCTCTTCCAGCTCGCTGGAATCGTTGATGCGGTAAAGATCAGCGTGAACAATCGGGAACGGAGAATCGTAGCTTTGTGCCAGCGTAAATGTTGGGCTCGGCACTTCCAGCGCCTCGTCACCGGCGAGGTAGCGGATCATCGCCCGCGCGGCGGCGGTCTTGCCGGCGCCGAGATCGCCCGAAAGCGTGATCACATCGCCGGGTCCAACCAGCAGTGCGAGATCGGCCATCAATTGCGCGGTCGCGGTCTCGTTCGCCAGCGCCACTGAGAATGTCGCTGGCCCGGTCATTCGGCGGCGTTGCGATGGGCGTTCTGGTCGATCGGAAAGTCGCACGTGACGGTCGTGCCTTTGCCGAGTTCCGAATCGACGCGCACCTTGCCGCCATGCAGCTCGACAAAGGAGCGCACCAGCGACAGGCCGAGCCCCGCGCCGCGGTGCCGCGAGCCGTTGGAATGGCTCTCGAACCAGTCGAACACCTTGTCCTTCACATCGGCCGGAATGCCCGGTCCGGAATCGGTGACCGTGAAGACGACGCGATGCTCGTTGCGACGGGCGCGAATGGTGACGGTGGCATCGTGCGGCGAGAAGCCGACGGCATTGGCCAATAGATTATAGAGCACCTGCACCACGCGGCGTTCGTCGCCGGTGAAGTCGCCGATAGCGGGATCGATGTCGATCTTGAGTTCGATGCGGTCGGTGGCGAGCCGGTCCTGAATGCCTTCGCGCGCGGATTCGATGGCTTTCGCGATATTGACCTGGCCGAGCTCGAGCTTCATGGCGCCGGCATCGATGGTGGCGAGATCGAGGATGTTGTTGGTCAGCGCCAGCAGCGCGTTGGTCGATTTGGTGACGTAGTCGAGATATTCGGCCTGCTTTGGCGTCAGCGGGCCGGTCGAGGGATCGCTGAGGAAATGCGCGAAGCCGATGATGGTGGTGAGCGGGGCGCGCAGTTCGTAGGACACGTGGTGGACGAAATCGACCTTCATCTGGTCGGCGGTCTCCAGCGCCTCGTTGCGTTCGCGCAGCGCGCGCTCGACATTCTCGGTATCCGTAATGTCCTGGAAGGTCAGCATCGTGGCGCCGTCGGGCAGCGGCATCGTCATGCAGGTCAGCACGCTGCCGTCCTTGCGCTCGAGCTTCAGCGCCACCTGCGCCCGGTTCCCGATCGCGGTAATCGCCTCGCGCAGCGCGCGCCACGT
>Ga0307515_10008719_pt1 | contig 19713 bp, 18 predicted proteins | sample 17_EM_MG_FD_194513 | JGI IMG/M metagenome (GOLD analysis project Ga0307515, IMG submission 194513) | Populus trichocarpa ectomycorrhiza microbial communities from riparian zone in the Pacific Northwest, United States - 17_EM | ecosystem: Host-associated > Plants > Roots > Unclassified | place... | reverse complement strand
ACTCGTTCTCTTGTATAGCAAACAATAGTCCGACTTTGAAACCTATTCTGATCTTTGTTCCTCGATACGCACTTCGAGTTCAGTCCAGCAACATTCATATCACCTGCGTCCGAACCCGCCCGTTACAACTTCTGCATTGTAACTATCATTTGTCAAATTATGCAATAAGGGTCTTCAAAAATCAGACTTACACCCTTGATTAGATGTATGGAGCGAGTACTATAATCCTCGCGAAGACAAATCAAATTGGGCGACGTAGGAGAATGCCGAGAGATGATTTGTGATATTGCCGAAGGAAGTGTAAACCGTTCGTCATGTGCTCGTTGTCACCTTCGCAAAGGTGGGTACACTGGTTGCGGCTCTTGGAAACAGCATCGCGACAACTCAAAGAACACTCATGAACATTGAACCAATGCCATATTTCAGGGAAACCTCAATTTCATTTTTTTGAGTTTGTGGGTACAATAAACTAAATAAATCTAGTGAAGGAATTTTAGTTTTTGCTGATGTTATTGGTACTGTTGACGGAATGAATTTTGCTACATTTGTCAGCCCTTTTGATGGGGGCGAGGGAGTGGGTGACACTAACACCATGTTCGATTGATAGTATTTAATCAATAGGTGGGGTAACGTATTTGGTTTACCTGGTACAATGTCCGAGTAGCTTGTCTTTTTTTGTGCATAGAAGTTGCAACGCAGACAATTGAACATTGATGATGCTGTCTGCTACTATAAGTATGACTTAAATCTGATAATGAACATTCAATCCACATATCATATTCGCTGTGGATGGTAATCAACTGCTTGATTATGATGAAAGAGAACCAAATTGCGATGGCCGTCCTCCAAATAATTATCTCTAAGATCCCAGGTACTTTGTGGAGTGTGTTTGGTATTCCTGTATTGGTTGGACAATGCTCCAAGATTCTCACAAGATTCTATCAAGCACTACATTATGCTACCAAATGGATCACAATTACTCTCATCATGCACCTTTACTAGTCATCAAATATTCACATTGCTCACATGGCTGCCAGACATGCCTGTGTAGCGTCTGATTCTCTCCTGACATTGACACTTAAAAGATTACACTTTGCCAGCTATCACACACTCCTGGAGGATACCAGTGACCAAAGTACAATTTGCAAATAAATTACAATAAGAGTACAAATGACATAAAGAAATACTACTATAACATACAATGTATTACTTAGGGGTTATAAGCATTATATGTGTTTGTTCCAGGCTTTAATCAACTCAATCCCCTTATGGCTTCTATGGGAGAGAACTGGAGGTTATAAAGCTTACTGTAGATCACAAGTGATGAAATGACTTTTTTCCAACCTTACTGAATTGATCAATTTGTTGACTACTATTCAAATTACAGTTGAAGGTATTGAGCTTACCCTTTTTGTTACTACTAATATATATGTGTATTGAATAGATAGTGTACTATATATGCAAATGTACAGTATTGCAAACTACATATTACAAACAACTACTATATACTAACTACTACATATTAATGACTATCTAAATGAAGATGAAAGTAATGAACTCCTTGTCATGCTGCTGTTCAATTATAATGTGTGTATCAACTTGCTCTTCATCTTTTTATCATATATTCTACTAATGTATAGGTAACTTTATTCTCAGTCTGTTTTCAAAGTAAGCAAGTTATGCAAATAATTTTCATCAAATTTGTTTTTAAAATTAAACTTCAATTGACACATCCGCAGTGAGATTATAAGTTAGTTAAATATAACAAAGATATACAGCAATATTCCCAAAGTTCCATTAATGTTATCATTTATATTCTGATGTTCTATAATATACTTCATTTTGTAACAAATACAAACCACATTGCATCATCAACTATGCTACATTTTTGCACAGATTGGAAGGTCTTGGTTATAGAAATGTAAATCAGCTTCTTTTTATACAATTGCTATTTATCTGCAGCTAAAGAACTCTTATAAACTATATTTTTAAAATAGTTTCCTTCACTTTCTGTATAATTCTTCCTAATGTTACCACCAATATTCTACTATAGCCTAAAACAATTATCTATTTTTGGATTTGTTAACCTCTACTGGTAGTTTATTCTATGTACTATCACTTTTGCTTGCATCTTTCTTCTGATTACTATGGCTATAACTTCCACATGCATTTAATTCACTGGTTGAATGGCTAGTAAATTATTCCAATGCTGATTTTCTATCATTCATTGGGATTTATGTAATTTTTATACATATCTCCTGTATATATTACATGTTTTACTTTGTAATATGTTGACAGTTATGCTATTCAGTAGTATAATGTAATGCATATTCCTTATTCCTATTAAATACCATACTACCTTACTAATTCAATACCATTTCTTCAATATTACCATGAAAATTGAATTGTACTCTAATTGTAATTTAACAGCAAAGGATAGTACTTGACTTTTACTATTATAGATGTCAAGTATGTACATATTGATGAGAATAATCCATAATGGAAAACTGTATATAAGATGCAAAGGAGAGTATGCTGTATGTACCATTCAGATGGAATGGAATTGGTACTTTGATTGAGATATGGTGTCGTAGTATCCACAATATCTATCGCTGCAGGGTGATACAAGCCTGAGATATATAGATTATTCAGAAATATTCATATCTATTATCCTGACTGAAGTGTTACATATATTCCACTTATTTGTTGTAGAATATTGCAAGTGGCAGATATCATTCTAAATATTAATTCATTTAAATGAAATTGTAAAGCAATCTATGTAGTAACTCTATTGCAATGAAATATTTCATGAGTATGTAGTAATCTGGTAATAATCCTTTGTTAAATTGTTTGCAGTGGTAAGTATCATATTATAATTATTCCTAGAATCATATTGGATAAATCTTTCACAATTCGGTATACAATAACGATTGGAATTTCTGATCCCTTTGTCATTGGTATAACATCGTTCAAGTTTTTATTACTCATTTACACCATCCTTATTCATATTGCTATCATCATCTTCATCACCCTTTCCACTATTGCCATGGCTTATACCATCACCAATTGAATTATATTTGCAACAAAATTACTTCCAACATATGCTTGGTACTTTTCTTAATCAGATTTTTTTTTAATTATAACCAGTATTGCTTTCTTTTTGAATAACTTTCCAGAGTTAAATATCACTATGTTTTTAACCCAGCTTACTACAATGTTATTCTATATGACAGATATTATTATATATATATCTATTATCAAATTGAAATAGTTATACCAATTTATATATCTATTTACAGCATTTATATTGAAAACCCCACTGTTTTGATAGTTATACATGGCAAAGTCTTTGCATCTATTGTGAAAGACTTTGAATTGTAATTAAAGTATGTAACTTTTTTATTAACCTCCAAAGCCTAGGTGATATTAAATTGCAAATTTTTACACTTGTCTTCCCGAGACAGTTCTTGATAGTACAAGGTATTTACCGTCAACTGAGGTAGGTATAGTGTAACCAGTTGCAGCAGAAAAATATGTATTGATTGCTCAATTCTTTATAAGAAATACTGTGAGAGCCTGATGTGATATAGAATAACAAATTATACTATTATAAACGATTTAACATAGATTCTCCAATGCAAATCAATATATTGATGACTCCACTAAAGTTACATTGTACTTTTAAATAATCTTGAACCATTGATTCTCATCTAGGATATTATTACAGATTAACTCCTCCTTTATAAGAGATGACATTTCCATTAACAATTAAACATACTTCAATCTGATCCATAAATTCTTACTAATTTTATGTACATGATTGAAATCATGTTTGACAGTATACTTGACACAGCAGACATAGTTATCAGAAGAAGAAGGTCTGATACTAGTTGGTGCCATAATTTGTCAGTACTATGGTTTGCACCATTGTCACAGTGATGTATCTCAGTATTGGAATCCATATCTGAGCAGTATTTGTTAGTTGCATAAATCAGTAACAGATCAGTTAAAATTTATTTCAGAAGATAAATATTACTGTGATAATTATTAAGCCAGAATTGGTAGCAGATATGTGAAAAGTATACTTTTCAGTTCCATATTAATTAAAAATGCCAATATATTCCATTGCACTTTAAATAGCCATAAATGTTATAATCACAATTGTCAGAAATACTATAATAAAGATCATTTCAGTTTTATATTAAGTGAATATGGAATTTTCAGAACCTATAGGACAGATGGAGTGATCAATTCTATATTGGTTTGTGTGTGAATTATCGAATATCACTTCTGTTCACTGTTGAATCATAATACATTGCAGTGTGATACCAATCTCAAATGAACAAATTAATTATCTTTGTAGCATTGCATACCACTAACGTAGAAGCCCATATTGTATTACAATGAAAACAATTTTGTTATATGTATATTGCTATTAGTTATTCAACTTATCTTGATTATCCAGTATTTTCAACAAAAATAGTGACTCTTTTAAGTAGTGATTTCAACTATGAGGATATGAATATTGAATCAATTGCAATATCAGCCTAAAATCACATTGCTTAAGTTGTGAGAACAATTGTACTTGTACTGAAATAGTTGACACTGTATTTATCTCTAGCTAACCAGATACTAAACTAAAATAGCAGATTATATTGTGATTAATAATATGAATGCTTTAATGTACCATGTAATTGTATATTGGAATTTTTGTATACCAATACTCACTTGTTAAAATCTCAATTGACATTCAAAATTATGTGTTGAAGTTGCAATCTCACCGTTGGGATATTATAATATCTGGCAAATAGTAAACTATATCTATATATGCGATAAAATTCTATAACCCAAAGTGATAAATATATAATATGTTACAGCACAGTGGTCATATTAAAAAGATATCATAGTACAGCTCTGACCATCAGTTGAGATTCTTAGTACTAAACAGCTGAAGCTTTTCCTGATGGACAGATAATTCTAATATCATAGCTATTCTGTTAGTTGCTGTATACTGTCTAAATTATCAGAATGTTGTTTACCATCTCATAAGATTTGTGGCATTTGATTTTTGGTTCATATAAATTATTATCTATCCAATATTATCTTTTAATGTATACATCTGTTGATAATCTACTGGGGATATTTTATATCATTGATCTATTGTTATAGTAACTTCAAAGTATGCAATGAATCTATAATTGTCTTCAACTTTTGGAATATCATCCAAAAATCATTTTAAACTACAATAATATACTGTATCCTTGCCATATATCTCAACTTAATAGTACTGAACATAGTTGGTTTAGCATTACACATTTTTCATATTCCATATGATATCCTACCAATGTAGTATGATAATATATGATATTCTCAGAATCATCCAACTCGAATATACCATCCTGACCTGCCAGGAGACACACCCTGGTGCATTGACATTTCATGTGCTTCAAAAGGCTATAACTCTCTTACTTCCCAAAGTGATACCAGTTCCTGTCAGGTCCATGGCTGCACAAATTGAAATCAGAATGATTCCAGTTGATGCATTCTCTCACATGCACGATCCCATTCGTTACACCCAAATCTGACATACAACAGTTTGCCCTTCCCTTGCTAGTATGATACATAGTTGCAAGTGCGAAATATTCCTCTATAATGGCAATTGCACAATTAATATCTCCTCTATCATTAGATGAAAGCAAGTATTATTTGATATTGTCTTTCATAATGATTAGAGAGATAGATTTGCTTGCAGCTTGAGATACTGAGACACCAACTTGAGGTAATGGTGACTGAATAGAATAGAATGCTGTATAATGAAGCAAAAAGGTTGGTGTTTTCTGAATGCAAAGAGAAGGGTATGAATGGCAAACAAGGACAAGACGAGAGGCAGCTGAATGGAAGGAGGTGATCACAGGGAAGATTAGTGGTTCCTATAATGCAAATGAGCAGCACTTGTTTAACCATGAAGGAAAACAGTGGGTTATGAAAAAGAACTGAATTCACAATGTAAGGAAGCTTGTATAAAGAGTGGTGAACTGGGAAGACAACTGGAAGAAGGAGGAGGGGATGGTAGCTGGGGAGTTGAAAAGGAGTATGGCAGCAAAGGAGTGATCAAAGAGAGAGGGGGATTTTATGAAGCAAATGAGGATAACAGGAAGTAAATCCATGACTTTTGAATGTGTGTTTTGGAATAGTATAGCTCTGGAGCTTTGTCATATATAATTCTTGTCCACATACTTTGACTCAGCTAAGTGCAACCTACATGAAACCCCCAAAGTACCCTGGGTCAGCACCCATTACAAATGTATTGCCCTGAAGTAAAGACTATTCTAATGTCTAAAGGATATTTTTCAGATACTAGAGCTAACAGCAGTGGAAACATGGTTACTCATGCTGTATTGATACCAGAAAGTTGAGATCAATCGGATATCTTCAACTTCAGCTACAGTGAAAGGGGTCAATGGTGTGTACATAAGTGACTAAGAGACTTTCTGAGAGGGAGTATAATATATTCCAAACAAAAGGAAGCTATACTGAGTATGATATCAAATAGAGAATTCACTTTCTAATAAATATGAGAGAAGTTGGAATCAATCTACCAACAGGCAATGCCGTTTCATTGCATCTGGCTGGAGCATGGTTACAACATCTGCAAGAATGGTGAATTTGCCATGCCAAGATAGTCAAATCTGCGGAAACCAAGATGAGAGATAAGAAGGTTCTGCAGGGCATAATTGAGCTCACTTGAGGTCTTGACTGGTGATACTTACTTCTTTGTTCTGAATGAGAATAAATGGTACCTCTTCATTATTTCTGCCATGAAAATTAGTTTGATTGTGTAGGAAGACACTGTGATATGGCAAATATCGAAGTGTTTTGCAAATCCTCCACAAGTTTGCTGACTTCTTTAAAGACTGAATTCTATTAGTTGTATAAACAAAATGTGATTCACAAGAATAGCTGGGACTATATTGTCTTTTGGATTACTTGAGGCATATATTGGTCCACCAGACCACTAACAGAAGCTTCCATTTCTGTGTCAGTATTTGTCACAGCATCTGAGAATGTACAACACACCCATCTGGAATCAAGTGCAGATATTAGTATTGCCAACATCAAGCTGACAGAATTAAAGGAGTCAATATACTGACAAACTGGTAAATAGACCACATTGCACTGAATTGTACATTGTGGAACATCTATAGAATCTCGATAATATACTTGCTGATAAGCAATCGGCTTCAGAAATCGTTTCCTTGGAGAATGCAAAGTTGTACCGAAAAATAGTACTTATGGTGTCATTGAAACATCCACTGTCGATGATGAGTAGAATAGACCATGATATGCTAACATCACACAGTCCAGGTGATTTCTTGTATGGCGATTATATTATCCCATACAGATTTTTGAGTATGGAATAGTTTCACACCTTCTGTATCAGATTTGGTGGAACGACATCCAGTTTCAATGGAAGACATAAGAAACCAGCTATATGGCAATCTTCAATAAAGCTCTGTGCATCGCTTCTGAGGTCAACCCTTGTGATTTTAAGGAGAGTATTGGGCAACTATTGATTCCAGCCAATACCAGTGTCAATGGGTATGGGTGATTTTTAAGCCAGCAAATCACAATACAAACCAGCACCAGGGATGCTATCACTGTTGGATAGCCATCGAAGTTGAGATGGAAAATGCAGCAGAAAAATATGACTGCCATTGTCTAATGAAAGTACTAATAATGATATATACTTACATGTATGGAGTTTGATTTTTCATGGAAATTGATGCCAATACAAAAGTGTATCAGTTAAACCTACCTACCTACTACCAACCAGCAGAACTAATTACCCACTGGATCATGTGAATATGCCAGGTCGAGTTTGGCTACAATTCCATTCCCAGGACAATGAGATAAGGTTCCGATGTTTTCTAATGGCAAATGAAAATGGGTAGGGGAACCCACACCTGAAAAGAATGATAATCCAGAGCAAACAACTGAAGCCCATTCAGAGGCAGTACTGATGAAACAATGGCCAGATGGTAAAAGTAATAAGGAAATACATGATAATCTGAGGAGGAAGGGAGTATACAAATCATGTCTGGAGTTAGGATTACCTGATCACTACAACAGCAGGTTTGATTGAGGCAAGCAAAATTCTTGGGACTCAGATGCAGCCAGTCAGGAAAACTCAACAGGATATATAACAATTTTGGCAATAGGCTATATAATTCATCTTTTCAAATGAAGTACTCTACAGAAGCTGAAGATCAAATAAACTATTACCCAAGCTGCTCAAGAGCATGATGAACAGAAGGAAGTGAATGGAAGATATGTCAGAACCAGCTCTGTACTACAGAATAGAAGAAATACTATAAATGGTAGTTGAGCAGTACTAGTAGATTTGATAGTAGATCAAGATCAGTAATGGAAATAAAATCATGCAGTAGTGAGTAAGGAGAGCATGGTGATGATGGGATGAACATCAGCAAGATGTAAATCAGTCTGGAAGCCACATGCACACCTCCCAAACACTCTAGTCATCCACAACAGTCCTTCTAAGTACTTCTAGATGCTCCCAGCCCCCCCTGGAGCTAAGCAAAGCGCTCTCAGACTCTGCAAGAGCATTCTCAGGTTCTTCTGAAATCACCTGCAGTTATGGAGAGGCATTCAGGATGCTCCAATATTTGACTTATAGGATACTCAAATGTTGGAGCAGCTGAGGCCTCTATGCAGGTCTGCAGGAGACATCAAGAGCAGCTGAGACTCTGCCCAGCTCTGTGGGAGACTTGGAGCCATATTCTTACAGTAGTGATTATTAGGGTTTCATAACCACAAGGCATTTCATCCATCATATTCATCTTTATTGCAGTCATAAGATTTGCTACATCATAATATGGCATGTATTATCAATCTAAGTCTCTCTATATATATACATATGGTCAATCTGGTTGCAGATTGTACTCTAGTGTGATTGGATTCAGCACCTGAAGATGTCAATTGAGAGAACTTAGAGCTGCACTTGGAGGCTATTGTTACAGGAAAATTGGTGTCACACCACCACCACCACCACCACCACCACCACCACAGCCATGCAGGTAGGCATGGGGAATCTGGTGGGAGGCAAACAGAGATACAGGGATACCAGAGACGGACTGAGCGATGGGGCATATGGAGATACATTGATCACGGAGATGAATGGAGCAATGGGGAGCCAATATTTCCAACACCGCACGGTAGTTAGACATCATGTCACTATATGAAATACACAGTCTATCTTTCTCAGCTCTTGTTTCCATGCACTCTGGCCGAGCTTTTATAGATCCATGCATTTTGTGGGGTTCCTCACACACTCATATCGAACCTTCTTAGATCCACGCAATTTGGGTGGTTCCTCACTGATGGGTACTGCTCTATATCCTGTCACCCTCATCCTATACTCCTTGAGCCAGAACCACTGTTAATCAAGAATTCCCTTCGGATGCTATGAAACCTCCACCAGTTTGCCTCATGGTGATCGTACAAGCTTACAGCAATAGCTGGAGGCCGTGATTGCATGCGGTTGGAGATGTCCTTGGAGGCCGGGATCGAGTGAACTCAGTCATACCCTCAAATGCCATACTCGAGCGAGTTTGGAGCGGGATTTGTAGGTCATGTTTGAGCCAGTGGGGAGATGCACTTGGAGACCAAGAATGTGTGAAGTCAGAGATGCACTTGGAGGCCATACACAAGGGAGTATGGAGATGCACATGGAGGCCATGATGGTGCAAACTTGGAGGCTGTGATTGAGCAAGTGTGGAGATGCACTTGCAGGCTTTAATCCATCGAGATTGGAGTAGTACCTGAAGGTGATCAATCAGGAGGCGGCAGACTAGGATGGAGGTGCGACAGGAGCTGAGATTCTATTCATTGGTTAACTCGTAATTGTGGGAATGTAGAGAATTGACTACATCAAAGTCCGCTGAGAGATAAGAGACTGGTTCGAAGCAGAGGAGGGATGATCTTGCGATGTTGCAGTACTTGGGGTATGTAGTACTCGGTGTATGCAGTACTCAGTGTATGCAGTACTCGGTGTATGCAGCACTCGGTGAATGCAGTACTCAGTGAATGCAGTACTCAGTGTATGCAGTACTCGGTGTATGCAGTACTCGATGTATGCAGTACTCCGTGAATGCAGGACATGGTCGATTCATTACTCGGTGTATGCTGTGCTGGGTATATGCAGTACTGGGTGTATGCAGTACTCCGTGTATGCTTTACTCAGTGTCAACTCCTCATCATGGCATGGAGGGATAGAGAGGGATGACTTACTGTTGTGGTCTTAAGTAATGGTATAATTGAAGACATGAACGAGAGAGATGAGAGGAGATGGGAAATCATTATGAGACACTGGGACATAAGGGAATTACATGTGGGATTTAATTTACCATTCCTGATACGGCAGCTATAACTGCTGATCCAGAGGTTTTTAACACGGATACGTGATCTGCTACATCCCATCGGGCAAGTGGTACCCCTGCTTTCTGATATCCGCTCATATCCTCCATATCATTCCCATCTTCTTCCCGCATCTCCCTTTCTCGTCCACCACTCTACAATCATCGCAGCACACAAAGTTAAGTCATCTGTCTCTATTTCTCCATGCTATGATCATGAGGTAACACCGAGTAAAGCATACACTGATTACACCATACACCACGTTCTACAGCGTCCTCCCAAGATTGTCAGTCTTCCCTTCATTCTCACGATTACAAGTCAACCCCTGAATATTGCTTCAGCTTCTGGTGTGCCTCCCTACAAGATGGACCATCACCCGCCAGCTCTCCATGAGAGTTCAATTGTAAAGTCACTTCGTCACATTCCCACAGTTTCGAATTAATCAACTGGTGAACAGAGTCTCAGCACCTGGGGTGGCTACCATCGACCACCTCCAAGTACGCCACCAATCTCCGCTCCATCATGGCCGCCAAGTCCACCTCCCAACTCGTGCAAGCACAGACTCAGAGTGAATCTCCAAGTTCACTCGATTATGGCCTGTGAGGGTATCTCCCAACATGCTCCATTAAGTCTTCTGAGTTCACAACATCACAGCCTCACCCAGCGCATTTGCAAACTCGCTTGATCATAGCCTTGGAGTTTATCTCTGAGTTCACACCATCATCATCTTCAGGAACACCTGGAAGTGCTCTAAAGCACACCTGCAGCCAGTCCAGATATACCGTATGTAGATGGGTAGCTATAATGATACATAGATACATAGATACATAGAAACATAAATGAGAATACAAACTGAATACATGAGTTTGAAATATTGTTGAATGATAAGTAGTAGCTATGATTTCCAGGGGCACCAGCAGTGTTCCGAAAGAAGATTTATTTCCCCGGCTGCTCTACAGTGATTCGAGATGATCCCAGCCATGTTGCCTGCGCTCCGAAGTGCTCACAGGCTTGCTGACGGTGCTTCCAGGCTTGTTGTTGGCACTCCCAGGTGCTCCCCTGGTTGTCAACAGATCACCTCAATCCACCCCGACTTTTCGCTGGTGCTTTCAGGTGTACCTGAAGGCCACTGCATCGGTCTACTGAACTCTGGAATCTGACCATCCTGGGATTCTGGGTCAACAACTCCCAGACACTGCCAGAGGCTCCCTCTGCCAAAAATTCATTTCTGTAATGAACTACTGAAACGCATACCCATTAGTTGTCTATGTCAGCAAGTGGGAATGGTCATTTTATATATAGCCATAACAGAGGACAAATACCACCAACAAGTTATTGCAAGGGAATATTTCAGTTGACGGATAGAGGCACAATCACGTAAACACAGTTCATTACTGATGATTCCAGACACCTTCTATGAGTAGGTAAATTGACTGTTTCAAATCCCAGAAAGTAAAATAGTGGTCTGCAGATTCTAGAATAAGAAATTGACCAACCTCCTCCTCTAACATTACAATATCTGGTAGAGTACAGTGATCCAATACTACGCTGCTGCAAGTGGAGTAACTGAATGAAGTCACAGACCAATTCCAGATGCCCTATCCAAATTTGTGGCATGCTCCAACAATCCAACAGAGATGTTGGCAGATCATCTATCACCAGTACTTAGAGCAGATACAATTATAGTCTGAAACATTCCTGGGTATTCATCCTTTGGCCATGCATTCAGTGTAGATGCTGTACTGCTGTTAGAGCTGTAGAATTTACGATGAAATACCACCAACTGGACCAAACATATCGAAAATGGATCATTATTACTAGAGGCTTGAGGAATGGAAAATGAAACACATGGAAAAGATATCGATGTTGGTGTACATTGCATAGTGGAGCGATTCGATGGCAAGAAATGTTACCTCAACAATGAAGCCAACCTCTATGCTGAAGACCTCCAAATTATCAATTTGGCACTCAGATATATAATCTACATAGTGTAATCTCATGGTGCCAGGCTGGATGGGAGGTAGTAGTAACCCTACTGCATCACAGAAATTGCTGAAATCTTGGCGACTTAGTGACTTTCAGAACTAGAAGGATTATAATTTATAGGCTAGATAGATGGTATACAACTCAAGAAGTTCTTCACTTACAGTAAAGACAAGTACTGTGGTTACTTCATCAGCTAGTCTGATATCACACTGTGAAATGAGATACCAGAATTCGAGCCATTTGAGGTACAAGTTGCAGCTGGCCTGAAATTTAACAATCAAAGATGATTGCATTTAGTAAAGTGGCAAGAATGTGAGAAATAATTAAGGGTACAGACAGTGGGTATGGAGGAGTGTAAAGCTATGGTGTACAAATGGAATATGATATATGTGGTGCTGGCAGACCACCGATCAAAACAATCACCAGGAATATGGGGCAGAAAGCTAGTGGAATGAATGAGATACATGGTATGAATTGAAAAGAAAAAAAAAAGGGAGCAAGGGAAAAGAGTTCAAAGTTGAAGATATTAAAACCTCACAATTTTTTGAATCTATAAAATGGATAGGATTAAAGTGTTTCTATACTTTGAGTTGCTGTCCCATTACACTAACACTTTGCAATAACCCTCCTCTAACCCTAGACTAATTTAAGATACAAAAGAAAATAACTACTGCAAGCATGGGCAGACAATTCACCACCAAGAACTGAAATATAGAGCAGGATATGCACTACGATCTGGGCCAAGTACACAATGGAAAGGGGAAAAAGAAACTCAGTTGTGATCAGATATGTGAAGAGCCCACTAGGGGAACTGGGTACTACATAGTGACTGGATCAGAATAGAATCAGCACCAGATACCCCTCCAGGTATATTAGAAACTTCACCCTCCAATATTGCTAGGATAGAATACATACAGCATTATACCATTCAACTCCCTTCATATACTGATAAGGACTCCCAATCTTGCCATCTCCATGACAACCCATAACCAATGGAAAGCATGATGAGATTCTCATCAATTGATCACATTTCCACCATACTTACTGACACCATATAATTTAAAGCATTCTAAGCTACTTTCACTGAAGCTACCAATATTGAATCTATTTCAGCCACGACCTGTACAGCCACTGTCTCTGCAGCCACCACCACCACCACCACCACCACCACCACCTCTACAGCTACAATCACTACAGTTACTACTTATGTGTCCCCCACAGATGTCTCTGCTGTCACAAGTACTCTCTTGGGAGTATTCCTTTCATCGGAAACAGATGAGAAACTCAGAATAGACTTTGGCCGAAATAGACTTATCAGAACATTACCATAAAAAGTTCTCATGCTGCTTGGATGCTCACCCTCTGAGGCCAAGCTTACTTTCTACTCAAGATCAATCGCTGCATTGTGATTATTACCAATCCTGCCAATCCCCAGATTGTATTGTTATCAAAATTCACTGTGAGAAACCTTTATGGGAAGTCTTTGAAGTACACATGGTATAATGACTACCTAAAGGTGTTTGATGGCTCTGTGGTGGTGAGAGAGATGGTTAAATAGCACCACTCCATCCAGAAGAGGAAGATACAATCAATAAAGGCACTGGGAGATCTGTAGCAGTACTATGGTGCATTCAAGACATTTCTAAGCAACCCCTATACAGATGAACACTGACTGTGATTTTCTGAGATTGCCAATCTAAAGACCAGAAACCCTGAGTTGTTCAAGAAGTGCCTCAACAACTTATATGTCAACTGCCTTATTATGTACACCTACAGGTTAAAGGTCAATAATTGGTATACATTGGGATACTTCCACAAAGCAAAACAGCTGTTAGATAATGACTGCCATCCACTGGAAGAAGAAATTCACTATGAAGCTATGGGTTTGAAATAAAACTGGGGATTACAAAACTACACAGGTATTACAATCTCTTGGAAGACTGCAACCATGTAAATCGACTTTGTGTTATCTTACCATCAGTATCACCTCCTGACTATAAGATACCTGGAATATCTACTTCTTCAACATGGAACACATTACATCCACTGGGAGATCCAGTACGTGACAAGTCCGAAACTGAACAGAGTAGAAATATAATTGAATTACGGTTCATGGATCGGACCACAGTCAAGTAAGTAGAAGGAGCAAGTGCTCTTACCCCTGATGACACCTCCACCAGAAAAATTGCCACTACCAAGAATCATGCCATGCCCACTGCTGTTCAGGTAGCTACCACCACCACTAATATGATTTCAACTATCAAAAGACATTCCATGCCCACCCCAGTTAGGGTAGCCACCTCTACTGTTGAAATGATTGTCATAATGACTGCCACAAGCATATCAAAAAAAAGCTACCAATTCCAAGCAGAATGATTTCCAAAAGCATAACCAGTCACATTTAGCTGTGAGAGTTCCCATTTTGACAACTACATCGATCATTAGCAGCAATATATGAGCTACTTTGCAAACCTGGTTCGCCTCAATCAAGCCCTCAAGTGGACACTGGTTGAATCAATCATGATATTCTGCTGCCACAAGTAAATAGTGCAGAATTGAATCATATTTATTGTCCAACAAGCTGTAAACCAAGATACTCAGTACTTTATACATGCCAAGGGACACATTGTATATACAATATGCACAATAAGTCAGGTGATAGATAGGTTTGATACTCAGCTTGTTAATATTTATTTCTTCACAAGTGGCTTCAGGTAAAAGATGGTGGATATGCAGTTAAGTAGAACAAATCAGATTAGCACAATGGGAAAGCCCAGGCATGAAATGTTCTGTGGGTTTATGTTTTTTTTTTATAATAATATTCTTCATTTCAGTGGATATTTGCCCTTCGGGTTAATTTCTGTCAGATCTTCTTTCAAGTCTGGGCATGAAATTATTCATTATTCAAGAGTGGAATGTTGCATTGCATACAGGAATGGTAAGAAGTAGTGTTGCAAAGATCGGGGTTTCACCATCACTGCTCACATTGGGAGGGGATTGTGGGAGGACCAAGGAGAGATACAGGGATATCTGAAGGAGAAAGGGTAACAGGGTGTATATCTATTTGGCAGACCCCGGAGTAGATGGCCATCATCCTATACTCTTATAATGGAAATCACCTGGAATATTTTGGGCAAAATGTACTATACTCTTCTGTCAACTATATGTATATCTGTGAAATTGTGTTGTTCCTTACAGCCACATATTGTATCATATCTTCAGTCCTTCTCTGTATGCCCCTGCTGCCAGAACACCTCTATTTCGATGCATGTCTTTTGGATGCTATGAAAGTTGCAGCAGATCATTGAAAATAGGCTTTCTGCCATTCAGCCCTGGCAATGTACCACATGGGAACTGAATTGATAACTGTAGCATTACTTTCCAAAAAGCAAATTGCTTTAGCACTGTGTTTAATACAACCCATTGGATTGTAGTTTCACTCAGCAAAGTGCAATCTACACAAACACAAATTGGCAGCTAATGTATACACCAATTTCTCACATGTTACTGTACAGGCCGTGCATCCATATATTGCTGTGTATCAGAGTAGATGTGAAGATACGGTTGCACACCTCAATATGGTGATATAATACAGTAGTAGGCAGGTAAGTTAAGGTAAGGTATGATTGTTGCTACAGATCTAAGGCTTGTGGCAAGCCAACTATATATAAACCAGGTGTTACCCGGCCTTGGACACGTCGTATGCAGCTGTGGTGTTACATTTCCCCCCTCTTGAAGTGCAGACCACACAGGCTGAATAATCCCATCCAAGAGTAGGACAGAAAAGAATCAATTAAATGAATGTTCAATGTATCGAAACATACAAACCCAAAAGTCCCACAACGAATTAGTACTGCTCAGGGCAACCGCTCAGCAGATCTGGCATACAGGGAAACTCCACCTCCACTTGACTTATCTCCATAGGTGGTAAAAACCCATGCCTATACCATTTGTACTGGGCCGTGATCCACAGCAGTAATGAAATACAGATAAGAGATGGAAGGAACTGTCATGGTGCAGCCGGTGAGTGATGTTGGGAGATGTACAGAGGTATAGGTTCGGTAAGGAAGTGGTGTCAACGAAAGACGGAGATGTTGGGTGACGCGGAGATAGGGGTATAGTGGGGGTGGTATAATGTGTTATGATAAGGACATGGTTTGAGGTGTTGGGACAGTGGGTGATGTGGGGTGCTTTTCTTGATCAGGAATAGTATTGGTGTTGTGTACGATCACGGTTGGATATCCGGATGGTACATCGAGACATGAGGAATGGTTCGATGGCGGTTCATTAACTGTATATAAAGAGAGGTTGTTGTAGATTGGAGGATTTCCCTTTCTTCTCGTTTTACTCGTTCTCTTGTATAGCAAAGCAAGTTACGACTTTGAAACAGCTCTGATACTTGTCTTGTTCTGACTCCCTCGATAGTTACTTCCAGTATCTTGTTCCAATCACGATATCACATTTTAGTTACCAAAATCACCTATGCCTGAACCCGCATGATGCAGGAACATCGAAAGTTACACCATCCTCCATATCTCCACATGTGGAATATCTGGCTTCCGACCATCAAATCTCATATTTGTAACTTGGACCAAGCTTAGGTCATCAATGAAATTAGACTCAGTGACTTCGGAAAAATCCCAAATTATGGTATGAGTCTCATCTCCACTCGGCAGCATCAATGGTGGCTTCTGCTCACTGCTTAACATAATCGCCATCACCCTCTCCATTGCATTGGTATATCTAATCTGTAAGCATTCCAGTAATCGGTTATATTCTCTTTACTTCCAAGTATGCTAGCACTCGATGTTTTTCAATTTCTTGTGAATTGCTTCCCTGCCCCCACCCAGCAGTGATCATTGTTGCTGCTTTGGTAGTCATTAGTGCTCAGTCAGCACTGATGAATTGGGGTTGACCTCTCGGCATAGATTGTAGCTTCTGATCTCAGTATCATAGCAGTTGGTGAGGGCCAATCATATACAACCTTGTATCTATCTTCTAAGCTTCGCAGGAAATGGTCAGTCATACCATATATATATTCGAGCGCATTTGCGCTCTCCTGTGCTCTTGTGCATAGCTTAATTGGCCAGTCTTGATACCTCACATCATCTCATGCAGCCAGTGGCTTTCAGATGGTGCCTGTCAGTTGTTATATTCATCCTCCTTCAGCATCGGCCAAGCAGGCTTGTTGGCCTGCAGAATGGTCATTCAGAATTCATTTTGGTACGCCATTTGCTAAACAACCCTGTTGGCGCCTTCGGTTGAGAACACTCAATAATCCTGATGTTCAATCCCATAACTGAGACCCTCAACCAGGATGCTCATGGTGGTGAAATCTCAGTTATCATCTCTTGGTAGTTGTCTTAACTGTTTCTCATGATGCCTTTCGGAGATTGCCAATTGCAATGCTGTTTGGTAAACTGTACGGTATGTTCAGAGATCATCTTTGGTCGTGTTCAGGACTCCTTCGTTAGACATAAAGCTCTCATTTGGCATAGATCAAACTCGCTTGATGTTCCCATTGTCACTCCAGTGCTCATGCAGTCACACTGATCATCCCCCCAGTCTGTGGACTTGTCAGTATGCGTCTCATCAGCCCTATGCTCGGTGTGCTTGTCATCTCCAATTCCTCGCTGGCTGTCCACTGGGAAAGCTTTCCGTTTCAACTCCAGGTGTGCTCGCTGTCACTTGTCTGGGTATTCATATGGTCATTTTGCTTGTTGACTGCTGGTGATCTCTTCCAAGGTATGCTTATCGACTCCTCTCCAGCTGCAATTCTCCGCCAGTAAGTGTGCTCCAAGGTGCATCCACCCAGCCTTTACGGTACGGTCATTGCTAGTGGTGGGGGTTTGTTTTGATTCCGGCATGGTCATCCCCCAGCTCATTGTCCTGGCACCGCGGACAACTCGTCTCATATGGCTTCAGCTTCATGATTCATTTGTAGGTTCATTTGCCAACACTTTCTCCTGCACTTGTCGCAGTTTTCTGAGTACAATTGTTGCTTCTTCACCATGCGCAATTGCCGCTGCGAGCCATCTCTATTGGTGAATGTGTTTCACAGTGCTTCATTCCTGCACATCCAGTATGGTCATTGTTCATGGTAGGGGTTGTTGCCATTACGGCACTGTCATCCCCCTCTTTTAAAGTTCCTTGCACTGCCAAAAACTACTCTCATACAGCATCATGATGTGCGGTATTGGCATTGCAGCTGTGTGACTCGTTATCTCATATGGGATTGTATTCAGCATTGTAACTCCAGCATGTAGTGGTTTAATTCGGCTTCTCTGAATAGTGCTGGGACTAGCATTCTGGATAATGGTCAATGTGAGACTGGCCGGAACCATACCGCTGGCAGTACATCGTGTATCAGGATCTCTTCGTTCCATTGAATATTCATTGTTTGAAATCACAGTATGTGATTTCGAGAATGGTATAACTTTGGATAACCTCCATATCCTCATATTGGAAAGGGGAGTGATTGTCTTCCATTTCCCATGATCCAGCTCCTGAGGTCCATCTCCTGTCATCCACCACCACTTATCCATTCGGATCCGGTAACGATACGTATCATGCCGCAATCCATCTGCAGACCGGGTACATTTCTTCACAGGTATGTTTGGCAGCGATCCCCCTCTTGCCGCATTCCATCTCCGGCAGCAATCCATCACCAGCCTCAATCAATCTCGGCCTGCAATTCATCTCTGGCCACAAACCATCTCTGGTTGGCATCTAGTTGGTTTCAGCTGTTTGATTGCAGCCTGTGCATTGTTGCGCTCGTATGGGTAGCATTCCATGACTTCCCCTGTAGCTCTGTAAGCCCTCCAAAGGTCATCATTACTGACCTGTATAATGTCCATCTTCCATTGATTCTTCATTGCAGTCCCATACTCCATCTGGTTACATATTGTCATTCATAACAAAATACCCACACATCGATTCATCCATATGGCATGGGATGTTCAAGACCAATTCCAAATCCAAGATCTTGCCTCATGAGCACGTGATCTGATTCCATTCAGTTGCAGGAATACAGCTCCACTCTGTTCCACTCCACTCAACTCAGCTCCATTTAACTCAACTCTGTTCAACTCAACTCAGCTCAACTCAACTCTGCTCAACTCAACTCCATTCAACTAAACTCCATTCAACCCAACTCCATTCAACTAAACTCCATTCAACTCAACTCCATTCAACTCAACTCCATTCAACTCAACTCCATTCAACTCAACTCCATTCAACTCAACTCCATTCAACTCAACTCCATTCAACTCAACTCCATTCAACTCAACTCCA